>OJRR01000080.1_pt1 | contig 38752 bp, 45 predicted proteins | sample 1599251 | NCBI WGS metagenome assembly OJRR01 (sample SAMN03922536, study PRJEB24848) | human gut metagenome | isolation source: stool sample | host: Homo sapiens | place: Germany | collected 2010-05
CGGCAGGACGTCGTGACCGAGCAGGAGATCCTACGGAAGCTATCCATCTACAAGACACCGGAGTCAGAGCAGGAGCTCTGGGCTCTGGACCAACACATGAACGACAACGGCGTGGCGCTCGACATCCCCATGGTCGAGAAGATCGTCGAGTATGACACCCGGCGCCGGCAAGAGCTCCAGGAGGAAGCCCAGGAGCTCACCGGACTGAAAAACCCGAACAGCCTGGCCCAGCTGAAGCGCTGGCTCGCAGAGCAGGGCGTGGAGATGACCAGCGTCACCAAGGACACCATCGCCGAAGCGCTGCGAGATCCGGAGCTCCCGGACGTCGTCCGGAGAGTGCTGGAGATCCGCACCGCCCTGGGCAAGACCAGCGTGGCCAAGTACAGCACGATGCTGGTGGCACACTGCCAGGATCACCGGCTGCGAGGCATCCTTCAGTTCTACGGCGCCAACCGATCCGGGCGCTGGGCCGGCCGCCTGGTGCAGACGCACAACCTGGCCAAGAACACGCTGCCGGATCTGGCTCTGGCCCGCGAGCTGGCGGCCGAGGGAGACTTCGAGACCATGGGCACCCTGTTCGGCGAGACGGCCTTCGTCTTCTCCGAGCTGATCCGGACGGCCTTCATCCCATCCAAGGGCTGCCGCTTCATCGTCTCCGACTTCTCCGCCATCGAGGCGCGAGTCCTGGCATGGCTCGCCGGCGAGGAGTGGGTCCTGGAGGCCTTCCGCAACGGCAAGGACATCTACTGCGAGACCGCCTCCATGATGTACCACGTGCCCGTGGAAAAGCACGGAGCCAACAGCCACCTCCGCCAGAAGGGCAAGGTCGCCGTGCTGGCCTGCGGCTACCAGGGCGGCGTCGGCGCCATGAAGCGCATGGACAAGGGCGGCAGCATACCGGAGGACGAGCTCCAGAGCGTCGTGGACCAGTGGCGGCAGGCCAACTCCAACTCCGTGAAGCTCTGGAGGACCTGCGAGCTGGCAGCGCGGACAGCCATCGAGGAGCACCGCACCGTCCGGCTGAAGAACGGCCTGGCCTTCGGCTACATCAACGGCAACCTGTTCATCAAGCTGCCGGGCGGCCGGAAGCTCTGCTACTGGAACACCCGGCTGAAGCTCGACCCCCGCGACGGCCGCGAGCACATCGTCTACATGGGCGTCAACCAGGAGACGAAACAGTGGGGCGAGACCGAGACCTACGGCGGCAAGCTGGTCGAGAACATCGTCCAGGCCACCGCCAGAGACTGCCTGGCCATCTCTATGCAGAGGGTCGCAGCTCTGGGCTACAACATCGTCATGCACGTCCATGACGAGATCATCGTGGACTGTCCCATCGAGGACACCGGTGCCATGGAGAGGATCAACGCCTGCATGGCTGAGCCCATCCCCTGGGCGCCTGGTCTGCCTCTGAAGGGCGACGGCTACGAGACACCATTCTACATGAAAGACTAAGGAGGACACACCTATGAAAATCACCCGCACCATGACCATCGAGACCAACGAGATCCAGATCGGCGACCGCATCGAGGTCGGCCACTATACCGCCACCTGCCAGAAGCTGGTCGGCGAGGGCCTGGCCCTGTTCTTCCTGGATCAGTACCTCGACAAACCCATGCAGATGAACAAGAGAAACACCAACGCCGGCGGCTACGACGGCAGCGATCTCCGCAAGGAGCTGAACACCGGCAAGATCCTCGACGAGTTCGCGCCTCTGGAGCTGGTGCCCTTCGAGAACGGCGACCTGCTCCGCCTGCCTTTCTATGGCGAGCTGTTCGGGCATGACGCCTGGTACAACTCCGGCGCCGTGGAGCCTGACAACTGCGAGCAGTGGCCTCTGATGAAGGAACGCGCCAACCGCATCGCCGAGCGCAAGGGCGAGAGCTACGAGTGGGGCTGGCTCCAGAACATCCGCCAGGGGTCCGCGCCGCGTTTCTGCCATGTCTCCGGCGACGGCCTGGCCGCCTACTGGAGCGCCTCGACCTCCTTCGGCGTCCGCCCGGCTTTCCTGATCAAATTATCATAAATCCCGGGGGCCTCGTGCCCCCGCTATAGACTATCTACAAAGCAAGGAGGACAACGATGGAGCCTATCACTATACGCTGGGAGACCGGCTACATGACCATCAACCCGGACGCCTTTTTCCCAACAAGTGCAGCCAGGATCCGGAAGCTCCTCCGGGTGGTCGCCCTGGACTTTGAGCATCAGGACGACATCCGGATGCAGCTGGCCGGGGCCTGCGAGAGCCGCGCCCAGGAGATCCTGGACGGCCGCAAGAGCCTCGCCAACGAGGCAGTAAACCACCACCAAAAAGCGGCGGACCTGGAGCCGCAGATCGAGACGGCCAAGCGCCGGATCACTGCCCTCCGGGCCTGCATCAAAGAGCAGCCGAAGAAGGCCCGACAGCTGGGCTACCCTGAACGGCTGCACGAGGAGCGGGAGCAGCTGAAGAAGCTGACCGCAGAGCGCTCCGGAGCCCTCTCAGCCTTCCGGAAGAAAAAGCGCGAGTTCGAGGCCGCTGAGGCCACGGCTGAGAAATTAAGACAGAACGCGGAGGTGCTGAGACCATGACCAACACAGCGGAAAAACTCACCCTGCCCCTGTTCATGGTCAAGCACAACGGCGACCTCCTGATCTCGACCGGCCGCAGCCGCTTCGAGACCTCCTGGAAAAATAAGACCATGAGCTGGGCGGCGCTCCTGAATAAGCTCTCCCGCTCCATGGAGACCACGGAGACCCACGCCGAGTACATGAAGATGAGCAAGGAGCAGCAGGACAAGATCAAGGACATCGGCGGCTTCGTCGGCGGTCATCTGATGGATGGCCGCCGCAAGACCGGCTACGTCACGGCCCGCCAGCTGCTCACCCTCGACCTGGACTTCCCTCCGGCCGAGTTCTGGGACAACATCATCGACAACCTGGAGATCGACAACGCCCTGGCGGTCTACTCCACACATAAGCACACCAAGGCGAAGCCCCGCTACCGTCTGATCATGCCTCTCGACAGAGAGGTCACGCCGGACGAGTACGAGGCCATCGCCCGCAAGATCGCCGAGAAGATCGGCATCGACTACTTCGACGACTCCACCTTCCAGCCGACCCGTCTGATGTATTGGCCGAGCCATAGCGTGGACGTCGAGCCCTTTTTCCAATATTACGACGCCCCCTTCCTGGCGGCCGACTCCATCCTGGCCGAGTACCCGGACTGGACCGACACCAGCTACTGGCCGGAGTCCTCGCGCATGGCCGGGATCCGGAAGCGCCAGGCGGACAAACAAGGCGACCCGCTGGCCAAGAAGGGCGTCGTGGGCGCCTTCTGCCGCACCTACAGCATCACCGAGGCCATCGCCAAGTTCCTGCCGGACGTCTACACCCAGACGGCCAAAGAGGACCGCTACACCTACGCAGCCGGCTCAACCGCTGCCGGCCTCGTGGTCTACGACGGCGACGTCTTCGCCTACTCCAACCATAGCACCGACCCCGCCGGCGGCCAGCTCTGCAACGCCTTCGACCTGGTCCGCCTCCACAAGTTCGGCCACCTGGACGATGGCAGCGAGGGCAAGAGCGGCAAGGACCTCCCGAGCTACAAGGCCCTGGTCGCGTTCGCGAACGAAGACCCGGGCGTCAGCCTGACGCTCGCGAACGACCGAAAGAGCCAGCAGGTGCTGGACTTCGAGGGCGTGCCGCTTCCAGACGACGTCGACGACAGCTGGAAGGTCAAACTGGTCCGAGGCGAGAACGGCGACGTCAAGCCGCTGATCACCAACGCCGTGCTGATCCTGGAGAACGAGCCCGCCCTTCAGGGGATCCGGCACAACGAGCTGAGCGGCGCCATCGAGGTCAAGGGCAGGCTGCCCTGGCCGCGCCCCAACAAATACTGGAGAGACGTGGACGACGCTCATCTCTACACCTGGGTGGCGGACACCTACGGCGTCCAGTTCCCGGAGAGCCGCTTCAGCAAGGCGCTCTCCACGGTCGCAGACAAGCGACGCTTCAACCCTCTGCGGGAATACCTCCAGCAGCTCCCCGAGTGGGACAACGTGCCGAGAGTGGACACGCTGCTGGTCGATTACCTGGGCGCCAAGGACTCAGCCTACACCCGGGCCGTCACCCGCAAGACTCTGATCGGAGCCGTCCAGCGCGTGCTGCAGCCTGGCTGCAAGTTCGACACCGTCCTCGTCCTGGATGGCAAGCCCGGCATCGGCAAGAGCACCCTGCTCCGGAAGCTGGGCGGGAAATGGTTTAGTGACTCCCTCAGCATGGCCGACACCAGGGACAAGACCGCAGCCGAGAAGCTCCAGGGCGTCTGGATCATGGAGATCGGCGAGATGCAGGGCACCCGCAAGGCCGACGTCGATGTGATGAAGGGCTTCATCAGCCGCCAGGTGGACGAGTACCGCGCAGCCTACGGCCGCGTCGTGGAGCGCCACCCGAGGACGGCCATCATCTGCGGCACCACCAACAGCACCACCGGCTTCCTGAGAGACACCACCGGCAACCGGCGCTTCTGGCCCGTGCCCGTCAACGGCGGCGGCCGCCTCAGCGTCTGGGATATGACCGAGGAAACCCGCGCCCAGATCTGGGCCGAGGCCATGGTCTACGTGGCCGAGGGCGAGACGTCCTACCTGGACGCCGCGATGGAGCTGGAAGCGACCAAGGCCCAGCAGGCGGCGCTCATGTACGACGAGCGCGAGGGCGACGTCATCGACTACCTGGAGACCCTGCTGCCGGCAGACTGGGAGGACTGGGATCTGATGCAGCGCGTGGACTACTTCCAGCAGCGTGACGTCCTGGACGCCACAAAGCAGACGGGCACCGTGCAGAGGACCAAGGTCAGCGTGATGGAGATCTTCTGCGAGTGCTTCGGAAGGGCCAAGCACCACTGGACCCGCAAGGACGGCGACGAGATCGTGGCCATCATGGCGAGGATCCCGGGCTGGGAAAGACCCGCAAACGCCACCATGCGAAGCAAAGCATACGGCAAGCAGCGCGTGTTCGTCCGGAGCGGTAACGAGTAACGGAGGCCCCTGGCGGCCGTTGTTCCTCGTTACCACCACCGGCAACGGGCAAAGGGTAACGGGCGGGCATTGTTCCGCCGTCTGTTCCCTCAATCGTTACCGCCTAAAACCCAGCAACCGCAAGGGAAAACGGGCAAAGGGTAACGAGGTAACGAGCTTTTTTATATAGATTATTAAAAATAACCCTTACACACACGAAAACAGGCCCCCGCGAGGACACATACGCGCATTATAGGAAAAATTCGGGGCCTCGTTCCATATAGGAGGACCCTCATGGAAAAACGAGAACGAGATATTGAAAGCGGCCTGCGGAGGCAGGTCGAGAAAATGGGCGGCAAGTTTATGAAGTTCACAAGCCCCGGGAACGACGGCGTGCCCGACCGGATCGCCATCCTACCGGGTGGCCGGGTATGGTTTGTAGAGCTGAAGCGCGAGGGCGAGAAGCCCACGGCCATCCAGAAGTGGCAGATGGAGCAGCTGCGGAAGCTGGGCTGCAACGTGGCGCTGATCACCGGCAAGCAAGAGGCTATTGACTGGTGTATAGCCAGAGGGCTCGACCGGGAGCAGCTGGAGTACGGGCTGGAGGAGTACGCCGAGGGGCTGGCCCGGATCGAGACGGAAGAAGCAGAAGCCAGAGCCGCCAGGGAATGAGGTGCACGGCATGAAGTACACCCCCCACGACTACCAAACCAGGGCCACCAACTTCATCCTGGAGCACCCGAAGGCTGGGATGCTGCTGGAGATGGGCCTGGGCAAGACCGTCATCACCATGACCGCCATCGACATCCTGATCAACGAGATGTTCGAGGTGGATCGCGTCCTGGTCATCGCGCCGAAGCGAGTGGCCGAGGACACCTGGACACGAGAGCACGCCAAGTGGGACCACCTTCGCCATCTTCGTGTCAGCAAGGTGCTGGGATCGCCGGAGCAGCGGCGCCGGGCTCTGGCCACGGACGCCGACATCTACGTCATCGGCCGCGACAACGTGGTCTGGCTGGTGGATCTCTACCAGAAGCTGAAGACCGGCTGGCCCTTCGACATGATCGTGATCGACGAGCTCTCCAGCTTCAAAAACCCCCAGGCCAAACGCTTCCGGGCTCTCCGGAAAGTCATGCCGAGGGTGAGCAGGGTCGTCGGTCTGACCGGCACCCCTTCGGCCAACGGTCTCATGGATCTCTGGGCTGAGATCTACCTGCTGGACCGTGGCGAGCGACTGGGCCAGACGCTGGGAGCCTACCGTGAGAAATACTTCCGGCCGGGAGCCCGGAACGGCTACATCGTCTTCAAGTGGGAGCCCCTTCGGGGAGCCAGGGAGAAGATCGAGGCCGCCATCAGCGACATCTGCATCAGCATGAGCGCGGCCGACTACCTGAAGCTGCCGAAGCGGATCGACAACCGGATCCCGGTCAAGCTGAGCCCCCAGGAGATGAAGCAGTACAAGACCATGGAGGCCGAGCAGCTGCTTCACATCGACGACGAGGACGTGGTCGCCCTGAACGCGGCCGCCGTGATGACCAAGCTCCTACAGATCGCCAACGGCAGCGTCTACTCCCACGAGGGAAACGTCGTCCGGCTGCATGACGCAAAGCTGGAGGCGCTGCTGGAGATCATCGACACCACCGACAGCCCCGTCCTGGTATTTTACAGCTACAAGCACGACCTGGCCGCCATCCAGGCCGCGATCCCCGGAGCCCGGACGCTGGACGGCCCGGAGGACATCGCAGAGTGGAACGCCGGCAAGGTCCAGGTGCTCCTGGCGCATCCAGCCAGCGTGGGCTATGGACTCAACCTTCAGGAAGGCGGCCACGTGATCGTGTGGTACGGTCTGACCTGGAGCCTGGAGCTCTACCAGCAGGCCAACGCCCGCCTCTACCGGCAGGGCCAAGACAAGCCGGTCATCATCCACCACCTGATCGCCGAGGGCACCGTGGACGAGCAAGTCATGGACGCCCTGGAGGCTAAGGACACCAGCCAGGCGGCGCTGATGGCCGCGCTGAAGGAAAGGAGAACACACAATGAAGAACACACTGACAGATCTCAATAACCACCTCTTTGAACAGCTGGAGCGTCTGAACGATGACGAGCTGGACGAGGCCCAGCTGGAGAAGGAGCTGAGGCGCGCCGAGGGCATGACCAAAGTCGCCACCCAGATCATCCAGAACGCGGAGCTGGCCTACAAGACCATGGTGCACATGGCCGAGTACGGCTACGACCGCAAGGAAGCCAGGGAGGTGCTGCCGCCGATGCTGGAGGTGAAAAATGGCTAACAGATACCCGCCAGAGGTGCATCAGTTCATCGCGGCCAACGTCGAGGGCCGCACCTGCAAGGAGCTCGCAGAGCTGACCAACCGGGAGATGGGCACCGCCTTCACCGAGACCATGATGCACAGCTACAAACACAATCACGGACTGAAGTCCGGGACGAAATGCGGCAAGCCGAAGGGCTGGAGCCCGACCTACCCCGAAGGGATGGAGGACTTCATCCGCAGCGTGGCAGAGGGCCGCACGGTCTACCAGATCGCCGACCTGGTGAACGAGCGCTACGGTGCCGGCACCATCGACGCGGTCAGAGTCCGGGCCTTTAAGAAAAACCACGGCATCGTCTCCAACCTGAACACCCGCTTCAAAAAGGGATCCACGCCCTGGACAAAGGGCAAGAAGCAGACCGACTACATGAGCCCGGACGCCATCGAGCGCACCAAGGCCACCCGCTTCCAGCCTGGGCAGACTCCGGCCAACCTGCTGCCGGTCGGCGCCATCGTGAAGAACGCCGACGGCTACCTTCTCCGGAAGAAGCAGATGGATGGCAGCCAGTGGGAGCGCTGGGAGTTCCTGCACCGTGCAGTCTGGGAGGAGCACAACGGCCCCATCCCGGAGGGCATGATGGTCAGCTTCAAAAACGGCGACAAGGAGGATCTGGACATCGACAACCTGATGCTGATCAGCAACGCCGAAAACCTGGAGCTGCATCGGTCCGGCCTCCGCTTCGATGAACGAGAACTCACTGAGACCGGGCTGACCCTGGTCAAGTTAAAGATAAAGACCCGAGAAAGGAGAAGAAAATGATCGGATATTTAAGCGGCCCCATTACGGGCCACAAGAACTACCGCCAGCAGTTCGCCAGAGCTGCCGGCGCTCTGAAGGAGATGGGCTACGTCGTCATCAATCCCGCCGAGCTGGGAGCGGCTCTCCCTCTCGACCAGATGCGCTACGAGGACATTATGAAGATCGACCTGGAGCTGCTGGCCTCTGCGGACTACCTGGTGCAGCTTCCCGGCTGGGAGCGATCCATCGGCGCCAACCGCGAGCTGGGCTTCGCCCTGGGCACTGACAAGATCGTCGTGGGCCTGGAGCAGCTTCTCACAAAGGAGGTAACACTGCCATGGACCTAAACGAGACTTATGACTTCCTGATGCAGATCCGCCGCAAGGAGATCATCATCAGACGGAAAGAGACCCAGCGGGACGAGCTGAGGGCCTGCCTGCTGCCGGGCGCTGTCCGCTATGACCGCGACAAGGTCCAGAGCACTCCGACCGACAAGATGAGCGACGTCATGGCCAGAGTGGACGAGCTGGACCGAGAGATCGAGCAGCTCCGGCGTGAGAAGGCCACCCTGGTCATCGAGATCAGCGACGCCATCGAGAAGCTGGAAGACGACAACGAGAAGACCGTGCTGACCGAGTTCTACATAGCACGGGCACCGATGACCGAGGTGGCTGACGCCATCAACTACAGCGTCCGCAGGGCGTATCATTTCAGGAAGATGGGCGTCACCCATCTGGGGGAGGTTTTAGGATGATCAAACTGTTAAAAGGCAACTGTCTCGACCTGCTGCGGCAGCTGGAGCCCGGCTGCGCGGATCTCGTTCTGATAGATCCGCCATATTCCAGCGGCGGCCTGTTCGCCGGCGACCGCAAACAGGACACCCGCGTCAAGTACACTGACGCCGACTTCAACGGCGCGGCACGCTTCCCCAGCTTCTCCGGCGACAACATGGACCAGCACAGCTTCATCCAGTTTATGGCCCATGTCAGTATGGAGCTCAGAGAGCTGACCAAGGAGGGCGGCACCATCGCCGCCTTCATCGACTGGCGAAACCTTCCGGCCATGACGGACGCGATCCAGATGGCCGGCTGGGTATGGCGTGGGATCATTGTCTGGGATAAGGGCATCAGCCGAAACATCCCCGGCCGCTTCCGTAACGACTGCGAGTACATTGTCTGGGGCACCAACGGCCGGAAAGAGGTGGACTGGAAGGCAGCCAAAGGCGCCAAGGCCATGCCGGGCATCTACCACATCAACGGCGTCAACACCAAGCAGAAGCACCACCAGACAGAGAAGCCCGTGGAGCTCCTGAAGGCCCTGATCCAGATCTGTCCAAGGGGGGGGGACCGTGGTGGACTGCTTCATGGGATCCGGCAGCACGGGCGTCGCTTGCGTCCAGGAGGGCCGGAACTTCATCGGCATCGAGCTGGGCGACCAATACTTCGAGACGGCCACCAAGCGCATCCAGGAGGCCGAGGACGAGCTTCTGAACGACTTTTAGAAAGTCGGCGAACATTGCAAACCAGAATGTGTTATACTGGTAGAGTGGAATTGTGAGAGCAGGCAGTGGCCTGCTCTCTTTCTATACAAAACACCGAATAAGGAGGCGGCGAGGTCATGCCCAAGGCAAGGAACTCGAAGGTAGACGAGGCCCTTGCACTCTACCAGCAGGGCCTCAAACTAATCGAAATAGCACGGAAGCTGGACATCCCGGAGGGAACTGTCCGACGATGGAAGTGCACATATAAATGGGATAGCGAGCGCTCGCAACCTGAAAAACCGAACGCTCGCAAACGAGGCGGCCAGCCCGGCAACAGAAACAGGGCCGCACCAAAGGGCAACAAGAGGGCCGAGAAGTTCGGCTTCTACTCCAAGTATTTACCGGAGGAGACGCTGGAGATCTTCGGAGAGATCCAGGACGCCGATCCGCTGGATCTGCTCTGGGATCAGATCCGCTTCTCCTACACGGCCATCCTCCGGGCCCAGAAGATCGCCTACGTCAAGGACGCCGAAGACAAGACCATCGAGAAGATCGAGGACCGCAGCGGCGCCGAGTCCTGGGGCGAGAAGTGGGAAGTGCAGCAGGCCTGGGACAAGCAGGCCAACTTTATGAAGGCCCAGGCCCGGGCGATGGATACGCTTCGGAGCCTGATCAAGCAGTACGACGAGATGCTGCACAATGACTGGGAGGCAGCCACCGAGGAACAGAAGGCCCGCGTGCAGCTGCTGAAGTCCCGGATCAATGACGGCGCGGATCAGGTCGGAAAGGTGGTTATTATCAATGACACAAACGACCCGCATCAGTGACCTCATCATCCGGAAGTTCTGGCCAGTCTTCAACGATAAGGAACACACCCACAAGATCCTGACCTCGGGCCGAGCGGGCACCAAGTCCTCAGAGGCTGCCATCGAGGTCGTGTATAAGATCGTCAGCGAGGAGGACTGCTCTGCCGTGGTCATCCGCAAGCGGCACAACAAGCTCCGGAAGACGGTCTACAAGGAAATCAAGCGAGCCATCAAGAGGCTGGGCCTCGACGAGCGGCTGTTCAAGATCACCGTGAGCCCCATGGAAATCACCTACAAGGCCAACGGGAACACCATCTACTTCACCGGATCCGACAGCATAGACGACACCAAGGGCATCATCGACGAGAACAAGCCCATCAAGATCGTCCTGCTGGACGAGGTCAGTGAGTTCTTCACCGACGGCGAGGGCGAGGACGAGCTCCAGAACATCGAGGCGACCTTCATCAGAGGCAACGCCGAGGGCTTCCAGATGCTCTACCTCTACAACCCGCCCAAAAACCCCAACGCCCCCGTGGTGGTCTGGTGCCGGAAGATGGAGAAGCGCTCGGACTGCATCCACGTCCATGTGGACTACCGGGACGTGCCTCCGGAGTGGCTGGGCGCCAAACTGATCGAGTCCGCCGAGATCCTCCGGGAGCTCGACGAGCGGCAGTGGCGCTGGCTCTGGCTGGGGCTCTCCATCGGCGTCGATGAATTGATCTATTATATGTTCGGCGACGCTTCCATCGCCCGACCGTCGCAGGATCGCTACCGGATCATCGGCGTCGGCGTGGACTATGGCCAGCAGAACGCCACCACCTACCAGGCGGCGGGGCTCAATGAGTCGCTGCACCGGCTGGAAGGCCTGGGCGAATATTATCACAGCGGCCGGGAGTCCGGCACGCAGAAAAGCCCGAGCGAATACGCCAAGGACTTCGTCGAGTTCCTGGACGAGCTGCATGAGACCTACTCATGCAGCTATTTTTATACCTTCATCGACCCCTCGGCCCGTGGTCTGATGGAGGAGATCAAGCGGGCCACCAGGGGCATCGGCTACAACGTGCTGATCCGCGACGCCGAGAACGACGTGGCGCTGGGGATCTCCCGAGTGCAGAAGCTCCTGACCTTCAAGATGATGACCGTGTCGCCAGACCAGGAGAACGCCGTCCGGGAGTTCGGTCTCTATGAGTACGACAAGAAAAGCATCGAGAAGGGCCGCGAGGAGCCCGTGAAGCAGGACGACCATGGCATGGACGCCATCCGCTACCTGGTCATGGGAATGTGGTCGAAAATCAAGAACTACCTGCCCGTTAGGGATAAAGAGGAGGAGCCGGAAGGAGTCATAAAATGAACATTTTCGAGTATTTCAAAAAGAAGGGCATCGACACCATCGACAGCTCCTTCTACAGCAAGATCACCATGTGGGACAGCTGGTACAGGGCGAACGTCAAACGCTTCCACCAGTACCGCGTCTACCATGGCGCCGGGCAGTATGAGCGCTGCCATCGCAAGAGCCTCGGCATGGCCAAGAAGATCTGCGAGGACATCAGCGACCTGCTGCTCAATGAGAAGGTCCGCATCACCATCAAGGACGCACCCACGGCCAAGTATGTCGGCAGCGTCCTGAACGCTGCGAACTTCTCCGTGCAGGGCAACGAGTACCAGGAGCGCAAGGCTGCCTGCGGCACCGTGGCCTATGTGCCCTATCTGACCAACATGGAGCTGGACGATCAGGGCCGCATCATCAGCGCCGACGTCAAAATCGACTATGTGGTGGCGAAGAACATCTTCCCGACCGCATGGGAGAACTCCAGGATCACGGAGTGCATCTTCGTGTTCGCCAAGACATACCGCCGCAAGAAGTACGCCCAGTTCCAGCACCACAAGCTGGAGCCCTGGCAGGACGAGAACGGCGAGGATCTGGGCTACCAGTACGTCATCGAGAACAGCGTCGTGGAGTGCAGCTCCGGCGCCGGCCGTGAGCTGACGCCTGCCGAGTGGAATGAGATCCCGCACTTCGAGGGCCTGGCTGCCAGAGTCGAGACCGGCTCCAACCTGCCCCAGTTTGTCATCGACAAGCTGAACATAGCGAACAACGTGGACGAGGACGACACCAACCCGATGGGCGTGTCGCTTTTCGCCAACAGCATCGACGTCCTGGCCAAGATCGACCTGGAGTACGACAGCTATGCCAACGAGTTCACCCTTGGCCGCAAGCGCGTCTTCGTGGCGCCTGAGATGCTGACCGACGCCAACGGCTCCCAGGTATTTGATCCGGACGACAGCGTCTTCTATACGCTGCCGGAGGACTACTTCAAGAACACCAAGGAAGCCATGCACGAGGTCAACATGGAGCTGAGGATCGAGGAGCACGAGACCGCCATCAACAACGATCTCAACCTCCTGAGCTTCAAGTGCGGCTTCGGCACTCAGTATTATCGCTTCGAGAAGGGCGCGGTCGCTACGGCCACCCAGGTCATCAGCGAAAACTCCGATATGTACCGCACGATCCAGAAGCACGAGATCATCCTCCGGGATGCTCTCACCGATCTGATCCGCATCATCATCCGCCTGGGCAAAGCTGCCAACGTGGGCGAGCTGGTGGAGAACACCGACATCGTGATCGACTTCGACGACTCCATCATCGAAGACAAGCAGACGGAAAGAGCCGAGGACCGCAAGGACGTCGCCATGGGCGCCATGGGCCTGCCGGAGTACCGCGCGAAGTGGTACGGCGAGACGGAGGAGGTCGCAGCCAGCAAGCTGCCTGACCAGTCCGCCGGCGTTCTGATGTAATGGATCAGAGCTACCACGACCTACTGGCCGCCGGCGTCGAGAAGCGCTTCCGGGACCTGGAGATGGCGATCATGGACGACATCATCCGCCGGATCCGGAAGGCCGGCACAATCACCGACTCGGCCGACTGGCAGATCCAGCGCCTCATCATCCTGGGCAACAGCACCCAGGACATCGAGGACCTGATCAGGAAGGCCGTGGACGGAAACGAGGAGGAAGTCCGCCGGCTCTACGCTGAGGTCATCGAGCGGGAATACACCCGCGACCGCAGCCTCTACGAGCAGATCGGCAAGGAGTTCATCCCCTACGAGTTAAACCCCGAGCTCCAGCAGATCACGGACGCCCTGGTGCAGCAGTCCAGCGAGGAGCTCTACAACATCACCAAGAGCACCGGCTTCATGCTGGACAACGGCCACGGCGGGAAAGTCTTCACGCCCCTGGCCGATGTCTACAACGGCTACCTGGACGACGCCATCACCGGCATGGCCAACGGCGCCTACGACTACAACACGCTGGTCCGCCGTATGGTCAGCCAGATGACAGCCTCCGGGCTCCGGACCGACCACGCCTTCAGCGATGGCGGCAGCGACTACGGCGTGGACTACGCCAGCGGCTGGCACAATCGCGTGGACGTGGCCGCCCGTCGTGCTCTGCTCACTGGCTTCGGCCAGCTCACCGGTCACGTCACGGATCTGAACGCCCAGCGGCTGGGGACCGACTACTTCGAGGTCACATGGCACGCCGGAGCTCGTCCGGATCACGCTGCATGGCAGGGCAAGGTCTACACCAAGGAGCAGCTGACGACCAAGTGCGGCCTGGGCACCGGTCCGGGCCTGCTGGGCTGGAACTGCCGCCACACCTACTACCCCTTCATCCCCGGAGTGAGCGAGCGGCTCTACACCGACGAATGGCTGGAGGAGCAGAACGCCAGGGAAAACACTCCGCGCCGCTTCCGTGGCAAGGAGTACACCACCTACGAGGCCACCCAGAAGCAGAGGCAGATGGAGACGGCCATGAGGGCCCGGCGTGAGCAGGTGCAGCTCCTTCGTGCCGGAGGGGCTGACAAGGAAGACATCACCATCGCCCAGTGCAAGTACCAGGCCCAGCTGGAGCAGTACCGCAGCTTCTCGAAGGCAATGGGCCTGGAGGAGCAGACGGAGCGCATCTACACGGGACGCACTCCGGGCAGGATCTCACCGAGCCCGCAGGTCTACGCGCAGTGGCAAGCCGAGCAGGCAGCCAAAGCGGCCAACCGTGCGAAGGAACGCGCCGAGAAGCAGCGCAGAGCGGCCCAGGACGCCGCTCAGAAGGGAGCAAGCACATGATCAACATCCACGTCGATGAGAACAGCATCACCGTCACAGGGCACGCTGAGCGGCCTGCTGGCGTGCCTCCCGGCAACAACATCATCTGCGCGGCCGTGTCTTCGGTCACGCTGACACTGATCGAGGGGCTGCGGCAGATCGCCGGCCTTCAGATCGAGGCCGTCACCGAGCCCGGCGACGTCCGGATCAGCTGGTCCAGGATGAACGACATCGGCAAGGCCCTGATCGACACCTGGCTGCTGGGGATCTACGGGATCCAGGGCAGCTATGGAAATATTACAATAGTTTAAGCGCCGCGAGGCGCTTTTATTATGGGCAGACGCCGCTCCCTTAATGCGGCGGGAATGTTCACGACACATCACAAAAACGGAGGAATAACAATGCACAAGTTTTTCAACCTTCAGCTCCTGGACGACGGCGGCCAGGGCGGCGCTGGCAATGGCCAGGGCGGCAACGCCGGATCTGGCAACGGCGGCCAGGCAGGAAACGCCGGGAACAATGGCGGCAACAACGGCGCCAGCTACAGCTTCCAGCAGGCCGAAGAAATTGCAAACGCCCGCGCCTCTCGTGCTGAGAGGGCTGCGCTCGCTTCCTACTTCCAGCAGCAGGGACTCAGCGAGGAGCAGATCAACCAGGCAATCGCAGACTATAAGGCCCAGCAGGCAGCGCAGAGGCCCAACGTGGACGCCATCACCAAGGAGCGCGACGACGCTCGCGCTGAACTGGCCGCTCTGAAGAATGGCCAGAAGCTCACCCAGCTGGGAGTCCGTCCTGAGTTCTCTCGCTTCGTTCTCTCTGAGATCGACGCACTGATGAAAGAGGACAGCAAGCTGGACTTCGACAAGGCTGCGGCCAAGTTCCTGAAGGACAACCCGCAGTATAAGACTGGGAACAGTTCCTACCGCGTAAAAACTGGCACTGATGGCTCCGGAGCTGGCAGCTCCGGCGATAAGGGCAACGCCTTCATCAACGACGCCATCCGCAGAGCTGCGCGGAAATCTTTCTAAACATTATGGAGGTACAACCACATGAAAAAGTTTTTCAATCTTCAGCTGTTTGACACTGACGTCAACATCATCGACCGCTCCGGCGCGGAGTCTCTGATCCCCGACGACCGTGCGGCCGAAATCATCCAGGGCGCCATCGCCCAGTCCACCGTCCTGTCCATGGGCCGCCGTCTGGCTAACATGACCGCAGCCCAGAGCCGTCTGCCTGTTCTGGACGCTCTGCCTGTCGCTTACTTCGTGAATGGCGACGCCGGTCAGAAGAAGACCACCAAGCAGGCCTGGGACAAGAAGGTCATCTACGCCGAGGAGATCGCGGTCATCGTTCCCATCCCCGAGGCAGTTCTGGACGACGCTGACTATGACATCTGGGGCGAGGTCCGTCCTCGTCTTCAGGAGGCCTTCGGCCAGGTCATCGACGCCGCTGTCCTGTTCGGCACTGACAAGCCTGCAACCTGGCGCGAGGGCCTGGTGCCTTCCGCTGTCGCTGCCGGTGCTACCAAGGCTCTGTCCGCTGACCTCTACACCGACCTGCTCGGCGAGGGCGGCGTGATCTCCAAGGTCGAGGAGTCCGGCTACTTCGTCACCGGCCACGCCGCTGACATCTCCATGCGTGCGAAGCTGCGCGGCCTGAAGGACGGCAACGAGCGTCCTCTGTTCCTCAGCTCCATGCAGAACACTGGCAACTACAGCCTGGACGGCTCTGCCATTAACTTCCCTCGCAACGGCTCCTTCGACAAGGCTCAGGCCCTTCTGATCTCCGGCGACTTCTCTCAGCTGGTTTACAGCATCCGCCAGGACATCACCTTCAAGCTGTTCACCGAGGGCGTGGTGCAGAACACCGACGGCTCCATCGCCTACAACCTGATGCAGAACGACATGGTCGCTCTCCGTGCCGTAATGCGTCTGGGCTGGGAGATCCCCAACCCTGTCAACGCCATGGCCAAGGACAAGGCGAAGCGCTTCCCGTTCGCTGTTCTGACTCCTGGCGCCTAAGTAAAGGAGGTGCAGCCTGATGTACGTCTCCTATGATTTTTACAAGCAGACCTTCGGGGACACGATCCCCGAGGCTGACTTCTCCAAAGTCGAGGCCAAGGCGGAGGCGGTCATCGGCTACCTAACCTATATCAACGGGGACATCTTCGCCAAAGAGGACAACCGCGTCAAGCTCGCGGTCTGCGCTGCGGCGGAGGTCGTCCATTATCACAACAACCAGGCCAGCGCAAACGGCAACCAGGCTGCAGGTGTGAAAAGCGAGACCAACGACGGCTACTCCGTGACCTACATCACGGAGGGCCAGGATGGCCAGACCGCTGAGGAACTGCTCCGCAAGAAGATCCTCGAAGCGATCCGCGTCTACCTGCTGCCGACCGGATGGCTGAGCCGATCCCTGAAGGGAGGCTGCCGCCATGTATGTGCAGACTGCGATAACAGTCTTTAACAAACGCCTGGGCGCTGATCGGCGCGAGGTCTACTTCCCGACCTGCATCCGCAGCGCGTCCTTCCTGGAGAACAAGAGCTCCGGCCACTCTACGGACGGAGCTCACTCCCAGAGCCTCGCCTACAAGCTGAGGATCCCGCTGGGAGCGAAGATCCAGGACGGCCGGAGCTACGTCCCGGCGGAGAAGTTCCGCCAGCTGGACGAGGATGCAGCCGCCAAGGCGTGGACGCTCCAGACCGGCGACTATGTGCTGCCTATGGCGACCGAGCTGACGGCTCCGGTCGATCAGAAGCAGATGGAGGCGCTCGGCCAGCTGATCTACGTCAAGGAGTACGCGGACAACACTATCAGAGGCTCGGCCGCCGTGAAGCACTGGCGGATCGGAGGCGAATAATGGCGTTTAAGCCCATCACCAACCCCAGGGGCGCCATCATCCAGGGAAAGAACGGCAAGGCCGAGCTGATCTGGAATGCCGGCTGCGCCCCGAGAATGAACGAAGTGCTCAGCAAGAAGCAGGAGATCATCGACAGCGAAGTGCTCAGGCTCTGCGCTCCGATGGTCCCTAAGCGCACCGGCGCCCTGGAGCGATCCGGCACGCTGGGCACTGTCATCGGCTCCGGCGAGGTGCAGTACATCGCACCATACGCCCGCCAGCAGTATTACAACACCAGCCAGACCCGCAGCTACGACTCCAGGCGTGGCGGTATGTGGTTTGAGCGAATGAAAACCGCACACAGGACGCAGATCCTGAAGCTGGTCAACAAGTAAAGGAGGCCCGAAATGGTCAAGTCAATCATCGAGGGCGTCGCTGACTTCTTCAAGGACTGCCCTCTCCTCAGTGCCGGAGTGTTCCGCGTGGACGCCCTGGGAGACGAGCCGCAGGAGTACACCATCGAGACCGGGATCTTCAACCCGATCATCGAGACGTACATCGACGGCAGCTCCGACCGGCGCTACCAGTTCAACTTCGGCAGCCGGGAGTATTACAGCATGGACCGGCTCCAGAATATCGCCAACAGCACCTTCTACGAGGACTTCGCCAACTGGGTCGAAGCTCAGGAGGCTGCCGGCAATTTTCCGGAGCTGCCGGAAGGTATGCACCCGGAACAGCTCAGCGTGCTCTCGTCTGGATATATGTTCGACGAGTCCATGAGGAACGCACGCTATCAAATCCAGTTAGAACTCATCTATCACAAGGAGGCATAAGCACATGAAAAAGTTCAATCTCCAGCTCTTTGACGAGAGCCGTGCCGCCCTGCTTCGCAACGCCATCGCGGACTATGCCGAGATCGACGGCGTCTTCGAGCTCATGGGCACCGGCTTCACGACTCTGGATGAGAGCCCCAACGCACAGACCGACAGCGAGACCTACATCAACGAGAGTACCGCGTCCACTGACATCACCGGCTACGAGACGGAGTTCTCCTATGAGTCCCGTCTGATCCCTTCCCAGAAGGCGATCTACAAGCTCTGGAAGATGGGCCGCGACCATGCGACCGGCACTGACGCCCAGCTGAAGTACGTCCGCGTCGAGCTGTTCAACCCTGTCGGCGAGCCCTCTGAGGCTGCTGCCGAATACACCGCCCGCCTGTTCACCGTGGCCAACGAGGTCAGCGACAACTCCGGCGCCGGCGGCGAGAAGATCAGCGTCTCCGGCGTGCTGCACGCTGTCGGCGATCCTATCCAGGGCAAGTTCGACACCGTGGCCAAGAAGTTCACGGCCGGCGACTTCAAGGGCAAGTACGACACCGCAGCAACTCCTGTGGCTCAGTCCTAAACAACGCAACAACTGGCTCCGCGCGACTGGCCTGATCAGGCAGTGAGCGACCAGGCACCAGCAGGCCGAACGGTGCAGCCTGCTGGTGCTTTTTAATAACACCGACCAATGGAGGAAAACAGAATAATGGAATTGATCATTAACAACGTCAAACTCGAAGGCGACCTGATGGACGCCGACTTCATGGAGAAGTTCGAGACCGCGATGATTAAAATGCGCGACACGGCTCAGCAGAAAAGAAGCGAGAACTTCCCGACCGCTGCGGCCAACTACCGCGCACAGTGCGAGGTGGTCAACACCTGCTTCGACGAGATCTTCGGCGCCGGCACGGCTGCCAAGCTGTTCGGCGGCAAGATGAACGTCATGGAGCACCTGAAGGCCATCGAGAAGGTGAGCGACTGGGCTGCCGGAGAACGCAAGACCCTGAACGACTTCACCAACCGCTACACCCAGCGCCAGCAGAACGCCGTCCGTAATATGCAGACCGCGCAGTTCGTCTCTCAGAAGCACGGCAAGGGTAAAAAGCACTGAATTTATTGATCGACGGCCTGCCGGAACAGGTCGAGATCGCGGGCCAGATGGTCCCGATCAGCAGTGACTTCCGGACGGGGATCCTGTTCGAGGAAGTGCTGCAAGACCCAGGGCTCGACGATCTGGAGAAGCTCCAGACCGCCCTGCACCTGTATTTCCCCGGCGTCGTCTTCGATTATGACGTGCTCGATGAAGCACTCGGCAAGCTGGTCTGGTTTTATCGCTGCGGCACGGATCCCGCAGAGACGACGGGCGAAACGTCCGGCGCCGCCGACGAGGACCCGCCCTTCTCCTACGAGCACGATGCTGATTATATTTATTCCGCGTTTATGCAGGCCTACGGCCTGGATCTGGCGCGGCACCCCCTCCACTGGTGGCAGTTCCGAGCCCTCTTTAGATCGCTCCCTGAAGACACGCAGCTGGTCAAAATCATCGGCTACCGCACGATGAAGATCCCGGCCAAGATCTCCAAGGAGCAGCGGCAGCACTATGAGCATCTGAAGCGCGTCTATGCGCTCCCTCAGTCGGCTGACCGTCAGCAGCTCGAAAGTGACCTTAACAAACTACTTATGAACGGCGGCAACCCTGCCGCACTTTTGAATGGTAGCGAGGTACGGTCATGGCATCAGATGGAACCCTAAAATTTGATACAAGCCTGGACTCCGGCGGTCTACAGTCGGGGATGGGCAAGGCCGCGAGCATCGCCCAGCAGGCGCTGGGCGTGTTCAGCGGCCAGATGATGACCAGGGCAGTCGATAGCCTGGTCAACCTCGGGAAGACGGCCCTCGACAGCGTGGGCGCTCTCGAACAGAACGTGGGCGGCGTCGAGACGCTGTTCGGCGACACGGCTGACGCTGTCATCGCCGCAGCTGATCGCGCCTACCAGACGGCGGGAATGTCCGCCAACGACTACATGAGCACGGTCACGAGCTTCTCGGCGTCCCTGCTCCAGTCCCTCAGCGGAAACACTGAGGAAGCCGCCAAAGTGGCGGATATGGCCATCATCGACATGGCCGACAATGCGAACAAGATGGGCACGTCCATGGATATGATCCAGAACGCGTACCAGGGCTTCGCAAAACAGAACTACACCATGCTGGACAACCTGAAGCTGGGCTACGGCGGCACGAAGACCGAGATGGAGCGACTGCTGGCCGATGCTCAGGAGCTGACGGGCGTCAAGTATGACATCAACAACCTGAACGACGTCTACCAGGCGATCCACGTGATCCAGGAGGAAATGGGGATCACCGGCACGACTGCCAAGGAAGCCTCCGAGACTCTGGAGGGCTCCATGGCTGCGGCCAAGGCTGCCTGGGACAACTTTATGAACGGATCGAGCGACGCCGACCAGCTGGCCGACGCCTTCGCTACGGCTGCGGACAACATCGTCAACAACCTGGCCGAGATCGTCCCGCGCTTCGCTGAAACGCTGCCGGCTCTGGCTGGCGCCATCGTGTCGCAGATCCCTGACCTGGCCGCTGCCATTGTGCCGGCCGTTCTCTCTGCTGGCCAGAGTATTCTGGAGCAGGCCCGCGACGCCGTCCTCGACTTTGACTTCGAGGGCATGGCCGAGATGGTCGTGGAGTCCATCACAGACTTCATCAACGGCGACGGCCTCCGCTCCTTCCTGGGCTGCCTGGTGGATATTTTCACCGGCATCGTCAACGGTATCAGCTCCATGCTGCCGACGCTCCTGCCGGCTCTCGTCGAGCTGATCGCCTACACCGTGACCACCCTGATCGACCAGCTGCCGGCGCTCCTGGACTGCGCTCTCCAGCTGATCATGGGCCTGGCCGATGGCATCCTCGCCGCGCTTCCCGTTCTGATCGAGGCGCTGCCGGAGGTCATCAGCTCCATCGTGCAGTTCCTGATCTCGGCCGTCCCGCAGATCATTGACGCCGGCATCGAGCTCCTGATGGCACTGGTGGACGCCCTGCCTGTCATCATCGACGCGCTGGTGGACGCCCTGCCTCAGATCATCGAAGCCACCGTGACGGCTCTGATCGCCGCAGCGCCTCAGATCGTCGAGGCTGGCATCAAGCTCCTGGGCGCCCTGGTCGAAGCCATCCCGGTCATCGTGGTCGAGCTGGCGAAGGCCGTGCCGGACATCATCACGGCCATCATCGACGTGCTGGCCGAGCTCCCGGATCTGATCGGCGAAGTCTTCGCCGAGATCGTGACGGACCTCGTCGAGTGGGGCACGGATATGGGCAGCAAGGCCCAGAAGCTGATCAGCGACCTCTGCACAAAGGTCTCCAACGTGCTGAGAAACCTGCCGGGGCAGATCTGGACGCACCTGGTCAACGCAGTGACCAAGGTCGTGCAGTGGGGCCAGCAGATGCTCAGCAACGCCTCGACCGCAATGAGCAACCTGCTCAGCAAGGTCAACAGCATCATCCAGCAGCTGCCTGGCAAGATCTGGACGCACCTGGTCAACGCAGTGACCAAGGTCGTGCAGTGGGGCCAGCAGATGCTCAGCAACGCCTCGACCGCAATGAGCAATATGCTCAGCAAGGTCAACAGCATCATCCAGGAGCTGCCCGGAAAGATCTGGACGCACCTGGTCAATGCCGTCAATAAGGTGGTGGCGTGGGGCCAGCAGATGGTCTCCAACGCTTCGACCGCTGCGAGCAATATGCTCAGCAAGGTCGCCAGCACGCTCCAGCAGCTCCCGGGCAAGGTCTGGGACTATCTGAGCCAGGCGGCCCAGAAGGTCGTCACCTGGGGCACTCAGCTGGCTCAGAAGGGCGCCGCAGCGGCGACCCAGCTGTTCAACTCCATCGTCAACGGCCTGGCAAGCCTGCCGAGCAAGATGGCGGAGATCGGCAGCAACATCATCAGCGGCATCTGGAACGGCATCAGCTCCGGCTGGAGCTGGCTGACGAATAAGGTCAGCAGCCTGGCCAGCAGCCTGCTGGACGCTGCGAAGAACGCCCTCGGCATCAACTCCCCGTCCAAAGAGTTCGCGGACGAGGTCGGCCGCTGGATCATGCCCGGCGTGGGCAAGGGCCTGGACAAGACCATGCCCGCAACGCTGAAAGACATGGAAGCCAAGGCCGGCGAGCTCGTCAGCGCCATGCGGGCCGAGATGTCGGCAAGCGCCGGACAGCTCTCCGTCGGAGCTTCGCACGCTGCGGGGCTGAGGATGGCAGGCGCCGGCACTACCGTCTACTATGACAATCGCATGGAGCAGAGCAACACCTACAACGTGCCCGTGGCTACTCCTTCCGAGGTGGCCAAGAAGCAGCGCGAGGCTCTGCGGAACATGGTCGGAGGTGTGAAATGACAGTAAACACATTAACCATCGAGCTGACCTGCAACGGCAAGACCCTCAGAATGGGCCCGGGCGAGGACATTGACATCACTGCCGTGTCCGGCCTGGAGTCCTCCGAGGTGGAGATCAGCACATCAGACAACGCCCTGGTGGACGGGGCGTCTGTCGATGGCAAGAAGATCAAACCGAGGCCGATCCACATCGAGGCCAGCTTCAGAAGCAACAAGAACAACCCGGAAAACCGGGCCAAAGTAATCAAGTTTTTCAGTCCGAAGTACACCGGCAAGGCGCTCATCACCAACATGGGCGTCAGCCGCAACATCGAGTACGAGCTGGAGGGCTGGACCTTCGCAGCATCGAAGAACATGGACAGCAAGCTGAAGATCCTGGTGGATCTGATCTGTCCGGACCCGTATATGCTCAATGTGGACAACTTCGGCAAGAACATGGCGAACATCACGCCGCTGTTCTCTTTCCCCTGGATCTCCCTCAGCAAGAGGATGGAGACGGGCAAGCTGGACTACAAGCCGGAAGCCCGTGGCCTTCTCCTGGGCGGCAACACTGCCGGCTATAGAACACTGAAGAAGGAGGTCGTGCTGAGCAATGACGGAGACGTCCCGACCGGCGTCCAGATCCAGTTCATCGCGACCAGGGGCACCGTGATCAACCCTAAGATCACAAACACCGGCACGGGCCAGTTCATGCGCGTGAATGTCACGATGCAGACCGGCGACGTGCTTCTCATCGACACCAACGACCGGCACCAGGTCATCACTCTGAACGGCGTCAACTACTACCAGCACATCGACCGCCGGAGTGAGCCCTTCAAGCTGGACGTGGGCGACAACTATCTGGAGTACGACGCGGATGGGAACTACACCAACCTGGACGTCAATCTGTTCTACACTCCGAAATATCTGGGGGTGTAGCGCATGAATTTGATCATCCTCGACCAGAACTTCGACACGCTGGGCGTCGTCAGCGTGTTCAATACCCTCATCTGGGACCGCCGGTATTATGCCTCGGGCCTTTTTGAATTACACACTCCCGCCGAGTTTTTCACGCTGATGAACACCGGCCGCTATCTCTACCGGAACGACCGGGACGAGCTGGGCGTGATCCGCGAGGTCAACTTCGCGAGAGACGCCAAGGGCGCCCGGACGGCCTACTGCAAGGGCTACTTCTCCGAGGAGCTCCTGAACGGCCGCGTGCTCAACACGCAGATCAGCCTCACCGGCACGCCGGAGGTCATCGGCCGGAAGATGGTGGACCGCTACGTGATCAACCCGACCGACGCCGACCGGAAGATCCCCCAGGTCAAACTGGGCGAGCTGAAGGGCATCGGCACGAGCGTCACGGTCACGGCCACCGGCGACAACCTGGGCGACAAGCTCTACGAGATAGAGAAGACCCAGGAGCTCAGCCACCGGCTGCGCTACGACTACCTGAACAACGACCTCATCTTCGAGGTGTGGAAGGGCAAGGACAGAACGGACGACCAGACGGAGAACAGCTGGGCCATCTTCTCGGATAGCTTCTACAACGTCAAGAACGCCGTCTACGACCGGGACGAGTCCGAGTATAAGAACTTCGCCTACGTCGCCGGCGAGGGAGAAGGCTCCGCCCGTGTCATCGTGGAGGTGGATCTCCGCAGCAGTGCGGACGAGGAGCGCCGGGAGCTCTACGTGGACGCCCGGGATCTCCAGAGCACCTACCAGGACGACGCCGGCAACGAGCACACGTACACGGCCGACCAGTACAGGGCGCTGCTCCGTCAGCGTGGCCTGGAGAAGCTGGCCGAGTACCAGAAGATCGAGACCGTCAACAGCGACGTGGATCCCAACGCCAACCTGACCTATGGCGTGGACTTCGACCTGGGCGACCTCTGCACCTACCGCTACGCAGACGTCGGCATCGAGACCACCAAGCGGATCACCGAGATCCAGGAGGTTTACGAGGGCAGCAAGCAGACCCTCTCCGTCGTCTTCGGCAATGACCAGATGACCAGCATCACGAAAATCATCCAAAGGGAGGTATTTTAACATGGCCATGAGATACGGCTATTTTGACTCGGAGATCACCGGCGTGGACTCCGAGGGTATGCCTATTTTTGACAGAGCAGAGACGTCGGAACTGTTCCGCCTGCTCTTTTCCAAACTGCTGACCAATGGCGTGCTGGCCAAGCCTGCCGACTGTTTCAAAGTCGTGGCAGGCGACACCGGCCTGAGCGTTACGGTCCGCCCTGGCTTCGGCCTGATCAACGGCGCCTTCGCCTACGATCCCGCCCCTGCCACCTTCCAGCTGGCCGCAGCTCCCACGAGCTACAGCCGCATCGACCGCGTCGTGCTGCGCTGCAACTACCTGGAGCGCCTCTGCGAGATCATCGTGAAGACCGGCACGGCAGCGGCAACGCCCCAGGCTCCGGAGCTCATCCAGCCCGTCAGTGGCGACTACTACGAGCTGGGCCTGGCGAATGTGACGATCAGCGCCAACCAGACCGTCATCACCCAGAGCTCCATCAGCGACACCCGCCCCAACAGCGCAGTCTGCGGCTACATCACCCAGTTCATCGACAGCATCGACACCGAGGCCTTCTATGACCAGTTCAATGCCTTCTATGCTGAATTTGTGGCCAAGTCCAACGCCAGCTACTCCCAGTTCGAGCAGATGGCCAGGGCAGCCTATGACGGCTACACGGCCGCCATCGACGAGTACATCGAGGCGCTGGAGAACAAGGGCAACGCAGACCTGACCGCCATCACGGAGGATCTGAAAGAGTTCCAGCGCACCAGCCAGAACGCCTTCAACGAGTGGTTTGCCACCGTGCAGGGCCTTCTGAACGAGGACGTGGCCGGCGAGCTCATCAACAAGACGAGCAACCTGGACGAGCGCCTGACCGCGCTGGAGTACATGATCATCCACAACGATCTGTTCACTCACATCGTTGACGATGACGGCAACCCGATCCTGGACGACGATGGCAACGCGATCATCGGCGACTGGAAATATAAAACCGCATAAGGAGGAACATTATGCAGATTGACGTAACAAACGGCAAACGCTTCACCGAGTACGACGCGCTGGCTGCCGTGGCCAGCGAGGAGGACGTTCTCCTGGTACGACTCGCAGACGGCACAGGCGTCAAGAGGATCCCCCTCAGCGCCATCAAGGCCTTCATCAACGGAGACCTGACCACGCTGGAGACTGAGGACCAGACCAGCCTGATCGCCGCCATCAACGAAGTCTTCGGTCTGGCAGGCACCAACGCCGACGACATCAAAACCCTGAAGGAGCTGACCAAGATGCTCGGCCAGACCGGCGCATCCAGAGCCAATTCCTTCATCTATGAGCACGACCTCGGCACCAGCTTCACCGCCGAGCAGTCCGCCGACATCCGTGCCGGCAAGTTCGAGCTGGTCCGCACCGGGGGCTACTGGACCATCAACGGCCGCAAATACTGGGCCGCCCATGCTGACTACCGTCTGAACTGCGGCGACACAGCGCTGACCACTCACCATATGCTGGTCATCCCCGACAAGTCCTTCTATAACCACGTTATGAACGACGCCAACGACACGACCGGCTCCTACTATGGCAGCAAGATGAAGACCTCCGGCCTGGCTGATGCTCTGGCCACCATCAAGGCCGACTTCGGCGCGGATCACATCCTGACCCACAGGATCCTCCTGCCCAACGCTGTCAGCAACGGCGCCAGCTCCGGCTGGGCGTGGTACGACAGCCAGATCGACCTGATGAACGAGAAGATGGTCTACGGCTCCCACGCATGGGGTGGCGGCTCCCAGAACGGCTACGACACCGGCGCAGACAAGAGCCAGCTGGCTCTGTTCCAGGCACGCCCGGACCTGATCTGCAACAGGCAGAACTGGTGGCTCCGTGATGTTCAGTCCGCGCCGTCTTTCTGCGCTGTCGCCGCCCACGGCCGTGCCAACTCCTGGTACGCCTCGGCCTCCCTCGGCGTCCGCCCGGCTTTCCTGATCTATTGATCAAAAATCCCGGCCCCTTGTGGGCCGGGTAAATCTAATCAAGGAGATAAGATAGCGTGTCAGACATCCCTAAAAGTAAACGGGCCCATTCTAATCTGGAAGCGCACCACCAGGCTCTCGCAGTCCGTCGGATGATCTCCGTGGAGCTGCTCAGCAGCTTCGCCTACAGCGAGAAGAAGCTGGAGGCGGCCATCAAGAAGCAGACCGCGCACATCCAGGACCCGGAGCACAAGAAGGACGTCGCCGAGGCCATCCGCAGCCTGGAGAACGACTACGCCTGCTGGTTTATCAAGAGACACCGCGACCGTGTGGACGATCTCGCCTGCGCCATCGCTCAGCACATCAGGGCGGCCAATACCATCTGGCCCTCCTACCGTGTCGAGTACCTGGACAGACGCGACGAGCTCAACCAGGCGCTGAAGTGCTGCAACCAGCTCCAGGACGAGCTCCAGTACATCGCCGAGGCGCTGCCGGCTGACAAAAACCGGTATATGAACATCGTGCTCGAAGTCGAGAAGCTGTTCAACATGGTGAAGAAGCTCCGGCAGTCCGACAATCGCTTCCTGAAGCACCTGAAAGATTAACACCCTATAGGGTGGCCTCTGTTTGTGCCGTCCAGTCCGCGACGAATTTCTGCAATGTCAACAACAACGGCAATGCCAACAACTGGAACGCCTCGAACTCCATCGGCGTCCGCCCGGATTTCACAACCGCACTACATTCTACGGGCAAGCTCCCGCGTGCGGCTATGGGAAAGGAGAGGCCATCCGTCCAGCGGGATCAGCTGGTAAATGCTAACCAGGACGCTCCCGGTTACGACCGATGGGGCTATCGCGTGGTTTTTATGAATGTATTTTATGATGCAAATTTAATATACGACGCCGGCACCAAGGCCATGAAAAGCAGCAAGTTCAAACGCAGCACGCAGATGTTCGAGATGACGCAGCTCCTCACCACGGCCCACATCCGGCGCGACTTTATGAGCGGAGACTACCGCCCAGACCCCGGGAACAAGTTCCCGATCAACGAGCGCGGGCATCAGCGCTTTATCACCAGCAACACCATGGTGGACAAGACCGTCAACCACCTCTTTTGTGACGAGGTCCTGACGCCGGCGATCAGCAAGTACCTGATCTACGACAACGGCGCCTCGCAGAAGGACAAGGGCGTGGCCTTCCACCGCCGGCGCTTCGAGGCTCACCTGCACCAGTATTACATGGAGCACGGATCCAACGAGGGCTACATCCTGCTGGTGGACTATTCTGGCTATTATGCCAACATCCCGCACGACAAGTGCATCGAGGTCCTCGACTACTTTCTGGAGCGCGAGGTCGAAGATCCGGAGACGCTGCTGATCTCTGAGATGCTGACGCGCCTGATCTTCAAGACCTTCGAGCAGGACGTCTCCCGCTTCTCCGACGAGGAGATCGCGGCCATGATGGCCGGCAAGGTCAACCCGATGCTCAACTGCGGCGTGGATCCGGAGCTGCTGACCGGTGAGAAGATGCTCAGGAAGGGCGTGGACATAGGCTCGCAGCCTTCCCAGAACATCGGCATCATCTACCCGTACCGGGTGGACAACTATGCCAAGATCGTCAGAGGCATCAAACACTACGCCCGCTACACCGACGACTTCTATGCGGTCTCAGACTCCAAGGAGTTCCTGGTGAGCGTGCTGGAAGGTTTCAGGAAGGAGGCGGCAGAGTATGGGCTGATCATCAACGAAAAGAAGACCCGGATCGTGAAGCTCTCCTCCCAGTTCAGACACCTGCAGGTGTGCTACTCACTGACGGAGTCCGGCCGCCTGATCCGGAAGATCCACCCGAAGAACATCACCCGGGAACGCCGGAAGCTGAAGGCGTACAAGCGCCTGCTGGACGCCGGCCGGATCGACTACCCAACCGTCGAGAACTCGTTCAAGTCCTGGCTGGGCAGTCACTACAAAATTATGTCACACGACCAAATCTACAACATGAGCAGCCTCTACTATGAGCTGTTCGGAAGGAGACCAAAATGGAAAAAAGGACATGGAAGATTACACTGGCTGATGGCACATCCCTCGACGGCCTCGACCTCAACGGGAACAACTTCATCAGCTCCACCGCTGTCACCGAGGACACCTTCGCCGGCAAACTCTCCAGCGTGACCATCGAGGGGCCTGACGGCACCGAGATCCACGAGGACATGAAGCTGGTGCAGATCACCAAGGTCAGCGCCAAGGCCTACTGGTTTATCCTGGCCGATAAGACGGCCGAGGAGAAGCAGAAGGAAGCAACCGACGCCAGAATGGCAGAAATGGAGCAGGCCATGAAGGCACTGCTCACAGGGGAGGTATAACACTATGAACATGACACAGACCGCACTCGAAATGCGTACCGCATTGCAGTATTTTGTGGCCAGCCTGGACGCTGAGACCCAGCTCGACCTGATGCTGGAGATCCCCTCCGTCTATCCCGCCTACGCCGTGGGCAAGGCCTACAAGACGAAGGACGTCTTCTCCTACGGCGTCAACGCCGTGGGCGATCCTCAGCTCTACCAGGTATTACAGGATCACACCAGCGCCGCCGAGTGGACGCCTGACACTGCTGTCAGTCTCTACAAGGCCATCGGCGTGACCGAGACCGGCTACCCGGTATGGGTACAGCCTCTGGGCGCGACTGACGCCTACAACACGGGCGACATCGTCAGCTACAACGACGCCCTCTACATTTCCACCATTGACGGCAATGTGTGGAGTCCCGAAGCATACCCGGCAGGCTGGAAGGCCTACGCCGAGTAAATAAAAACAAGGAAGGTACACAAGCATGAAAACTGGAATTTGCACAGCAGTGGGAGTCGTGGGCGGCTTCATCGCCAACCTTTTCGGAGGCTGGGACGCAGCTCTGACCACGCTCCTGATCTTCATGGGCGTGGACTACGTCACCGGCCTCATCGTCGCCGGCGTGTTCCACAAGTCCCAGAAGTCCGCAGACGGCGCCCTGGAGAGTCGCGCCGGCTGGAAGGGCCTCTGCCGTAAAGGCACGACTCTCCTGGTGGTGCTGGTAGCCTGCCGCCTCGATCTGGTCACGGGCTCCACATTCATCAGAGACGCGACGATCATCGCCTTCATCGCCAACGAGACGCTCAGCATTATCGAGAACGCCGGCCTGATGGGCGTGCCTATCCCTGCCATCGTGGTGAAAGCCATCGACATCCTGAAGCAGAAGGCAGAGGGCGACGCTAACACCAGCCCCGGCAAGGAGTAAGCCATGAAGGCGACAGGGTCCTCCACTGAGAGGACCATCTGGAACTATTTCCGCTGTAAAGGTTTCAGCCCGGCCGGTGTGGCCGGGCTGATGGGCAACCTCTACGCCGAGAGCGGGCTCAATCCGATAAACCTCCAGAACACCTACGAGAAGCGCCTGGGCCTCACGGACGCCGAGTACACGGCCGCCGTGGACTCCGGGAGCTACTCCAACTTCGTCCGCGACAGCGCCGGCTACGGCCTCGCGCAGTGGACATACTGGAGCCGCAAGGAGGCCATGCTCAACTACGCCCGGAAGACCGGCGCGTCCATCGGCGACCTGATGATGCAGCTCGACTTCATGTTCCAGGAGCTGAAGGGCTACGTGGCCGTCTTCCAGGTGCTCCGGACAGCCCGGACCGTGAAGGAGGCGTCCGACATCGTGCTGACCAAGTACGAGCGCCCGGCCGACATGAGCAACGCCGTCAAGGTAAAGCGGGCCGGCTTCGGCCAGGCATACTATGACGCCTACGCAAACACTACAGCAACCCCAGAGAAGGAGGAGATCACCATGAGCAACAGCCCTCTGGTAACGTACACCAACATCACCAAGAACAAGACCAGCCCCCGCAACCACGCCATCGACACCATCACGATCCACTGCATCGTGGGCCAGTGGACGGCGAAGCAGGGCTGCGACTACTTCGCCACTACCGACCGCGAGTGCTCCGCCAACTATGTCGTCGGCAAGGATGGCTCCATCGGTCTGTCCGTCGATGAGGCAGATCGCTCCTGGTGCACTTCCAGCCGCGAGAACGACAACCGCGCCATCACCATCGAAGTCGCCAGCGACACCGAGCACCCCTACGCTGTCACCGATGCAGCGTACAACGCCCTGATCGAGCTGGTGGCCGACATCTGCAAGCGCAACGGCATCAAGAAGCTGGTCTGGTCCACCAACAAGACCGACCGCGTCAACCACGCCAACGGCTGCAACATGACCGTGCACCGCGACTACGCCAACAAGGCCTGCCCGGGCCAGTACCTCTACGACCGCCACGGCGCCATCGCTGCGGCCGTCAATGAGATCCTGGGCTCCGGCACTACCCAGGCACCGGAAGCGGCTCCGGAGCCCGTCCAGGGCTTCCCTGCGACGCCCTTCACTGTCCGCGTCATCATTCCGGATCTAAACTACCGCAAAGGCCCCGGCATGAGCTACGCGGTCAGAGGCCAGACCGGCAAGGGCGTCTTCACCATCACCGAGGTGCAGGACGGCTGGGGCAAGCTGAAAAGCGGCGCCGGCTGGATCTACCTCGAGAACCCTGACTACTGCACCATCCAGGGCGTCGCAGCGAAGCCGCCCGAGCCGGATCCTGCCGACGTGCTGGCGCAGGAGATCGCCGGCAAGGTGAAGGGCTCCGGCCTGGATCCTGCTGACGTTCTGAACAGGACCAAGAAGATCCTGGGCGTGGCATGATCACCCTGATCAGCGTGGCGGCTCTCATATTCCTGGGAGCCTGCTGCGCTGTCACAACAGCCAGCAAATACATGATAGACTAAGAGAGCCCCGGCACCCGCCGGGGCTCTTTTGCTTTATACGGCAATTCTGAGGACGACATAGTCCCGCAGCACGATGATCTTCGGGGTTCGAGTACCGTCGCGCGGGCTCCACCATTCGGGCCGTACTCGAACACGTGAGTGCGGGCCCTTTTCTCGGATATTGTAAAATATCAGCGCCTCATCGTTGCGGAGCTCGACTCGGGCGATGAACGTGTCAACCAACCGAGCGCGGAAGTCGTCATCCGTGACGTCTCCGACGCGGAAGGAGCGCAGCCAGGCCTCGACCACCTCACGGGTGAGTCGGGGCCTTTTTATTTCTGCCCGCTGGATCTCCAGCACCAACTGCTCCTCCTCTTCCTCCAGGGCAGCCAAACGAGAGACCAGGCCACGGGCCCCGCCTTCTTCTATCGCGTCCAGCAAGTTCCGCTGGCGCTTTTTATTTGAGTCAAGACGCCGACGCAATCCCACCACGGGATCGTCGGCGTTTTCCTGTTCCTGGACCTCCAGGATCCGGACGGTCAGCTTCTCGATCATGTCATCGGTCAGCATATCGTTCACCGTGGCCAGGATGATCGCGTCCTCCAGCTGGTCCTTCGGGAACGGCTTCAGCTCGCAGGCCTTCCCGCGCTTTTTGTCTCCGCACTTGTAATACCGGTACACTTTCCCCAGCTTCCCGGTGCCGGTCTCTGCATTGATCATCGAGCCGCAGTACCCGCAGAACATTTTACAGCTCAGCAAATAGTTCACCTTCGCCCTCCCTGCCGCATTGTTGCGGCTCGTCTTAAAGTGCCGGGCAGCTTCCAGGAAGGTCGCCTGGTCGATGATCGGCTCCACGTTCAGCTTCACGTCCTGGATGTAGAACTCGCCCAGGTACTTCTCATTCCGCAGCATACGATAGACGACCGCGTTGGAGACCGGCTTCCCGCGCCGGCCCATGATCCCACGGTCGGCGAACAGCTGGACGATGTCCCGGATCTGGCCGCCGGCGATGTGGAGCTTGAACGCCTCCCGGACGACTGCCGCCTCGCGCTCATCCACGACGATGTGACGCTCGGCGTCTACTTTATAGCCTATCGGCAGAGACTGTCCGCAATACTGGCCCTTCTTCGCCGTTTCTCTCATGCCTCTGATGACCTTCTGCCGCAGGTCGGCGGAGTAATACTCGGCCAGGCCCTCCAGCACGCTCTCCAGAATGATCCCCTCCGGGCCCTCCGGGACGCTCTCCCGGGCATACATCAGCTTGACGCCGGCCCGCTTCAATGTCATTTTTCCCAGGGCGATGTCCTGGCGATCTCGGCCGAAGCGGTCGATCTTCCACACCAGGACGCAGTCGAAGCGCCCCTTCTCCGCGTCGCGCAGCATCCGCTGGAACTCGTCGCGGCCGACGACGCTCTTGCCTGAGACCTTCCGGTCTGCATATATCTCTATGATGTCAATGCCGTGCTCCTCAGCATACTGCTGGCAGTCGGCAACCTGGCCCTCGATGGACTGCTCCGTCTGACGTGGGCCCGGTGAATATCTCGCATAAATGACGCCGCGCATGGCACCGTCCTCCCTTCCCGGGGTCCTCCCGTTAAATGTGCAGGATCGCTCTGATCGCCGCCTGGGTCTCAGCTCCGGCGTGCCGGTATGCTTCGATCAGGTCGATCTCGGCCAGAGTTACGGCCAGGAACTTATTGGCAGCAGGATCCGTTTCATCGCCTGCCGGCTTCTCGATTTTATCAGTAAATCCCAGCAGGTAGTTCATGTCGACGTGGAAGATCTCGGCCAGGGCCTCGATCATCTCGAAGCTCGGCTTGCGCTTTCCGTTCTCATACTGGGAAATGGTCATTTTATTCAATCCAACGCGGTCAGCCACATCCTGCTGAGACCAGCCACGCTCTAATCTTAAAGATTTTACAATCTGAGAAAATTCCATAATTCTGTCCCCCCTGAAAAAATTGTTTATTTTCCTCTTGACAATTATAAACTAAGAGTTTATTATAGTCAATGTAAACTAATAGTTTACTTCAAAGAAAACACCGGTAAACAACACCGACAGGAGGGCACACAATGAACACCTACAAGATTATTTTTACCCGCGAGAACGGGACCCAGGGCACCGACCACTTCACCGCTGCCAACGAGCGCCAGGCCCGCAAGGACTTCGGCGAGTGCTACCGCCACAGCACGGCCACCATCATCAGCATCGAGCTGGCCAGCACCAATGCCCCGGCCACCAAGCAGCAGGAGCGCGACACCCTGGAGAAGATCCGGAAGATGGTCGAGCAGCTGGGCCCGGACTCCTACCTGGCCGCCGCCTTCGAGGGCTGCTTCGACCTGGCCGCTGAGAACATCGACAACGACTGGGCCTGCTCCATGGCCGACCGCGCCCGCCGCGCTGAGAAGCGTGCCGAGGAAGCTGAGGAGAAGCGCATCGAGGCCGAGCTGGGCTATAACCGACTGGTAGACAAGCTGGCCGAGGCCGAGAAGGACTACGAGGCCGCCCACGCTGCCGCCCATGCGGTCGCTGAGGAGAAGGACGCCGAGATCGCCAGCCTGCACGCACGCATCCAGGAACTGCTGATGAAGAACGAGTGCAGCGAGCTGACCATCCGCGCCGGAGAGGCGCAGCGACGCGCTGAGGCTGCCGAGGCCGAGGTCATCCAACTGAAGGCTAAACTCTACGACCTGCTGGTCGCTGGCAAGTAAAGGAGGGCACCATGAGCAAGATCGCTACCATCACCCGGATCACCAGCAGAGTGCTGGACAAGTACCGCAACTCGATCCCGCGCAAGGCGTTCATCGACGCCATGGAGCAGGTGGCCGCCGAGGCCATCACCTCCGGAGAGAAGCAGCTGGGGGCCCCGGTCCCCGGCATCGAGATCCTAAAGCGCCCCGACGCCACCGCCGGCGAGCTCGCCGATCTGATCTCCGGCGCCTGTCCTCCGTTTCCCAACGGCTTCAGCGAGGTGCACTGCGACGAGCAGAGCTGCCGCGCCTGCTGGCTGGCCTGGCTCACTACGGGCAAGTCACCCAGCTGCAAGGAGGTGGCGGACTGATGGCTGCATATATGAGAAAGACGGGGATCCTCCCCGTCTGCACCAATAACGAGGCCCGGGCCTACTTCGCCGGCAAGGGCCTCACCTATGCCGACGTGACCGAGGGCGACATCCTCACCCTGGTCATGCTGCTGAACAAGCACATCAAGAAGGCCAACGCAGACTGCGAGACCTCGATGGGCTCCATGTACCTGAGCCGCCGGATCGACCTCAAACGGAAGACCAACGGCACCCTGATCAGCTGCTTCCTCTACGTCAACAGCCACTACTTCGAGCGCCGGGAGTGCATCAGCTTCAACGCTGACGGCTGGATCGGCTTCGCCGGCTGGGCTGACCAGGGCAACACCAACCCCATTTTACGAGCATTTATCGAGTGGTGCGACGTGCTCGCTGCCACCAAAGAAAAGGAGGACACACAACCATGACCCGCTTCAAATTTTATTCCAACTATATCGCCTGCCTGCTGGGCACTCTGATCGCCTTCGAGCTCTGCTGGATCGGCGCCAAGTACGTCATCGAGGGCGAGGTGGTCCACACCTACCTCGACCACTTCATCGCCGTGTGCGGCTCGTTTTACCTCACCCGTGACACCATGAAGCTCTGGCTGAAGCTCCAGACCAAGAGCCAGAAGGTGCAGCACTAAGGAGGCCACCATGAGGAAGGACATCCCGCTGCACCAGTACCCGAAGGACGTGCAGATCGCGGCCCACATGATCGGCCTGAACTACAAGCGCCCCTACATCCGGCACGGCCGGCGATACTACAAGCCATACCGCGACTACTTCTACTCGGCGCTGTCCGGCCCCGATTATGAGACGCTGCGGAAGATGGAGAAGAAGGGCTACGTCGTGAGCGGCAAGCCCCGCGAGAAGGGCATCTATTTCTGGATGACCCGCGAGGGCCTGGACTGGCTGGGCGAAAAGCTCCGGATCCAGATCCACGACCCCAGAGACTAAACCAAGGAAGGAGGCAAAACATGGCCACAGTAAAGACTATTGACGCCCAGACCATCGGGGAAAGACTTCGCGCTCTGCGCGGATCTCGCACCCAGAAGGAAGTCGGCGACGCCATCGGCGTGACTGCCATGGCGATCTCTTTCTACGAGCGCGGCGAGCGAGTGCCGGCCGATGACATCAAGGTGGCGCTGGCCCGTTATTTCAACAGCACCGTGGAAGCTATTTTTTTTACATTCTAAGTAAACTTTAAGCTTACTTTTTTCAAAGGAGGACACACATGGGAAGAAAGAACAGACAGCGCAAGCCGGAGCCCTTCAAGTGCTGCGAGACCTGCGCCAATATGCAACCGATAGGAGAAGGCGACCACATTTGTGACGCCTGCTGCAGCCACGATGGCAGCCCGACCGCACTCGTCCTGGAGAGCTACATCCCCGCCGATGACTACTTCATCTACGCCGGACGCTGCTGGACGCCACAGTGAGGAGGGTGAGACCATGGAAGACATCGACCTGACAATGCTGGCCCGCTCGGCCTACCGGGCGATCCTGAGAAGCATCGAAACCCCAGAGGCCGAGGAGCCTGAGACCGTGAAGGAGGTGGTGCCTATGTCTGCACAAAAAGAATAAGCCCCGGAGCCGAAGCTCCGGAGCCCAAGAGAACACAACCCCATTATAACACAAACAAGGAGGAAATAAAAGCATGAAGATCACCGTCGAATTTGCAAATCTGGACGAGTTCAAGCAGTACATGGGCATCGAGTCCCCGAGCCTGCTCGCCCAGGCACCCAAGGAAGCCGCAGACGCTCCGGCGCCTGCACCCGCTGAGGCCGTCCAGGAGCCCCAGGAAGCACCTGAGACCCCTGCCCCTAAGAAGAACACCAAGAAGACCGAAAAGGCCGCCCCTGCGGAAGCTGAGCCCGCTCCTGAGCCTGCTGACGACGCTGCACCCGCTGAGGCCGCAGAAGTGACCGAGGACTTCCGCATCACCGTCCGCAAGCAGCTCGCAGCCCTCAACAAGAAGTGCGGCTACAACCGCGCGGCGGAACTCATCAACGAGCTGACCGGCAAGGGCAAGCTCACCGAGGTCGCACTCGCTGACCTGCCGAAGCTCATGGAAGCAGCAAAGGAGGAAACCAATGCCGACTAAGCACGCCCGCTGCTCCGCGTCGGCCGCGCACCGCTGGATCAACTGCCCCGGATCCGTCGCCCTGTCTGATCAGTGTCCGGATCCCGGCTCCAGCAGCTACGCCGACGAGGGAACAGTCGCCCACAACCTGGCCGAGCTGAAGCTCCGCCACGTCCTGCATGAGATCACCGACGCCCAGTACAAGAAGCGCCTGGCCAAGATCCAGCAGGACGACTACTACAACGGCGAGATGGACGAGGCCACCGACTTCTATGTCGAGACCGTCCTGGAGGAGTTCGCCGCAGCCGGCGAAGGCGCCGAGCTGATGATCGAGCAGCGCCTCGATCTTTCCCAGTGGATCCCGGAGGGCTTCGGCACTTCCGACGCCGTGATCATCGGCGGCAGCATGATCCAAGTCATCGACCTGAAGTACGGCAAGGGCGTCAAGGTCGAGGCCAAGAACAACCCCCAGTTCCGCCTCTACGGTCTGGGCGCCGTCTCTCTGTTCGGCGATCTCTATGACTTCGACACCGTGAAGACCACCGTCGTGCAGCCCCGTCTCGATCACGTTGACAGCGAGGTCGTCATCCTGAAGGAGCTGCTGCTCTGGGGCGAGGAGGAAGTCGCGCCCCGCGCCATCATGGCCATGGAGGGCTCCGACTACTTCGTGGCCGGCGACTGGTGCCGCTTCTGCCCGGCGAAGGCCCGCTGCCGCAAGCGTGCAGAGTTCAACCTGGAGCTGGCCCGGATGGAGTTCCAGAAGCCCCCGCTGCTCTCCAGCGAGGAGATCGGCGAAGTGCTGGCCAAGGCCGACCACCTGAAGAAGTGGGCCGAGGAGGTCAGCGAGTACGCTCTGGAGCAGGCCCTGGCCGGTGAGCACTTCGACGGCTGGAAGCTGGTCGAAGGCCGCAGCAACCGCAAGTACGCCGACGAGATCCAGGTGGCCGACAAGCTGAAGGCCGCCGGCTTCGACGAGGCGATGCTCTACCAGCGCAAGCTCTACGGCATCACCGAGATGGAGAAGCTCGTCGGCAAGAAGAAGCTGGCCGCCACCCTGGGCGACCTGCTGATCAAACCCGCAGGCAAGCCGGTCCTCGTGCCGGAGTCTGATAAACGCGAAGCCATCAACACAACCGAAGCGGCCAAGGCCGACTTCACCACCGGCGACGACGAGGTCGCGCCGTTCTAAATTAAGGAGGATTATAAAATGTCTACTACCAAAGTTATCACCGGAAAAGTTCGCTTCAGCTATGTGAACATCTTCAAGAGCCGCGCCTTCCAGGCTGGCCAGGACGCCAAGTACAGCGTGTGCCTGCTGATCCCTAAAGAGGACAAGGCCACCATCAAGAAGATCAAGGCAGCCATCGACGCAGCTGTCCAGGATGGCATCAGCTCCAAGTGGGGCGGCAAGAAGCCTGCCAACCTGAAGCTGCCCCTGCGCGACGGCGACGCCGAGCGTGCCGACGAGGCTCCTGAGTACGAGGGTATGTACTTCCTCAACTGCAACAGCACCCAGAAGCCCGGCATCGTGGACAAGGATCTGAACGAGATCCTGGATCCCGACGAGGTCTACTCCGGCTGCTGGGGCCGCGCCTCCATCAACTTCTTCCCCTTCAACACCAACGGCAACAAGGGCATCGGCGTCGGCCTGAATAACATCCAGAAGCTGAAGGACGACGACCGCCTGGGCGCTGCCCGTGCTTCCGCCGAGTCCGACTTCGGCGGCGACGACTTCGAGGACGACGAGGACTTCTAAGGAGGACATACAGATGCACCGAGTTATGGGCGTGGATATAGAAACCTATAGCTCCGTGGATCTGACCGAGGCGGGCGTCTACGCCTACGTGGAGGCGCCTGACTTCGACATCCTGCTCATCTCGTACATCTTCGACGACTGGGGCGAGGACGACGTCAAGACCATCGACTGCTTCGATGCTGATCCTGACATGATGGCCGAGTTCTGCGAGGCCCTCCTCGATCCCCAGATCGTCAAGACCGCCTTCAACGCGAACTTCGAGCGCACCTGTCTGGCCAAGTGGCTCCAGAAGCCCATGCCGCCGGAGGAGTGGCGCTGCACAATGGTCAAGGCGCTGACGCTGGGCCTGCCGGGCAATCTGGCAGGCGCCGGCGAGGCGCTGGGCCTTCCTCCCGAGAAGCTGAAGGACCCCCAGGGCAAGGCCCTGATCCAGTTCTTCTCGAAGCCGTGCAAGCCGACCCGGACCAACGGCCAGAGGACGCGCAACCTCCCGCAGCATGACCCGGCCAAGTGGCAGCTCTACAAGGGCTACAACCGGCAGGACGTCGTGACCGAGCAGGAGATCCTACGGAAGCTATCCATCTACAAGA
>OJRR01000099.1_pt1 | contig 34266 bp, 33 predicted proteins | sample 1599251 | NCBI WGS metagenome assembly OJRR01 (sample SAMN03922536, study PRJEB24848) | human gut metagenome | isolation source: stool sample | host: Homo sapiens | place: Germany | collected 2010-05
AAAGTACTTGCATGGAGACGTGCTGGGAGGATAGGAAGTTGCCAGTTAAGAAAAAGCACTGAATACTTCAGTGCTTTTTTCTTTACCAAAATACAATTTAATAATGAGGTGAATGTTATGAATTTATTTCGAAAAAAAGACATTGCACATTTAGCACAAGATGCTGAAAAATCTGGATTTGTACGCAATTTAACTGCGTTTGATTTAGTTTTTTTAGGCATTGGTAGTGTTATTGGAACAGGTATTTTTGTATTAACTGGAGTAGGTGCAGCTTTATATGCAGGCCCTGGAATTGCCATTTCCTTTATATTGGCCTCGGTTGCTTGTGCCTTTGCTGGTTTGGCTTACGCGGAATATTCCTCAATGGTACCAGTATCTGGAAGTGCATATGCTTATACATACGCTTCATTAGGTGAATTTATGGCGTTTTTAGTAGGTTGGAATTTAATTTTAGAATATACAGTAACATGTAGTACAGTTGCAGCTGGTTGGTCTGGTTATGTAGTGGGCTTATTGACATCAGGCGGATTAAATTTATCTATAGATTTTTTAAAAGTTCCAGCAGAAGGTGGAATAATAAATCTTCCTGCAGTTTTTATTACTATGTTTTTATGTATTTTATTGGTTAGAGGTACAAAAGAAAGTATTTTTATAAATCGCATTTTGGTTTTTGTAAAAATAGCAGTTATTTTTATTTTCTTATGTTTAGCTATTCCTAATATTGATGTTAGAAATTGGGATCCTTTTTTACCTTTTGGTTATCAAGGTATTGCCTCTGGTGCAGCAATTGTATTTTTTGCCTATATTGGTTTTGATGCTGTAGCAACATCAGCAGAAGAAGCCAAAAATCCTTCTCGAGATGTTCCTATCGGTATCTTAGGTTCACTTGCAGTTTGTACTTTATTATATTTTATTGTGGCAATGGTATTGACTGGAATAGTGCCTTATACTCAATTAAATAATGCAGAACCTGTAGCTTATGCTCTTCGTGTCATTGGTTATCCTTTTGGTTCAGCTATTGTTGCAGTAGGTGCTATTTGTGGTATTACTACAGTATTACTTGTTTTATTATATGGTCAAGCACGTGTATTTTTCGCTTTGTCTCGTGATGGTATGATTCCAAAGGGAATTTGTAGAGTGCATAAGAAATATCATACACCATATTTAGTAACCATTGGTGGTTGTATTTTAGTTTCTTTGATTGCTGGATTTGTACCGATTAATGTAATTGCAGAAATGGCAAATATAGGTACTTTATCAGCATTTTTTATAGCTGGCTTTGGGGTATTGTATTTGCGTATTACACGTCCTGAGATAAAAAGAGGTTTTAAATGTCCAGCAATTTACATTGTTGGGCCAATGGCTATGCTTAGTTGTGGTTATTTGATGTATAATTTGCCAGCACTTACATGGATTAGATTTATTGTTTGGTGTATTGTAGGCATTATTATTTATTTTGTATATAGTTATAAACATTCTTTGTTAAATAAATAGAAGATTATCCATAGGAGATTAAAGAATTTACACTTTAATCTCTTATTTTTTTATAAAGTGTAATAAAAATTTTACAGCTGTAATAATATTATTACAGTTTTTGTAACAAAAATATTACAAAAATAATAGCGACGATAAAAAATACTTATTTATCAATATAAAATTTTTATATTTAATTTTGGCACGGGATTTGCATTATATATAAAGTGTAAATCAGAAATGATTATACATAGTCTTATAATAAATTTTTTCGACCTGAAGGAGGGTTTATATTATGATTATTAGTGTTATTAAAGAGATTAAAAACAATGAAAACCGTGTTGGCTTAACACCTGCGGGAAGTGAAGCTTTAATACGTGCAGGACACACTGTATTAGTAGAAAAATCTGCTGGTGTTGGCAGTGGTTTCCCAGATGAAGCTTATATCGCTACTGGTGCTGAAATTGTTGAAAATACAAAAGAACTCTTTGATAGAGCTGATATGATTATTAAAGTAAAAGAACCATTACCTGCTGAATATGATTTATTCCATGAAGGTCAAATTCTATATACTTATTTACATCTAGCTCCAGAACCTGAACTTACAGCTGCTTTATTACGTCATAAAGTTGTTGGTATCGCATATGAAACAGTTAGAGGTAGAGATGGCCGTAGCTTACCACTTCTTTCCCCAATGAGTGAAATTGCTGGTCGTATGTCCGTTCAATTAGGTGCTCAGTTCCTTGAAAGTCAATATGGTGGACGCGGAGTATTATTAGGTGGCGTTAGTGGTGTTTGCCCAGGTCAAGTAGTAATCGTTGGTGGCGGTATCGTTGGTACAAATGCTGCAAAAATGGCAGTTGGTTTAGGTGCTAGAGTTACTATTATTGACCTTTCTATTGACAGACTTCGTTATCTTGATGATATTTTCCATGGTCGTGTAGTTACAGAAATGTCTAATAGCTACAATATTGCTAAATGGGTAGCAAGAGCTGACTTATTGATTAGTTCTGTACTTATTCCAGGTGCAAAAACTCCTATCTTAGTAACTGAAGATATGATTAAAACAATGAAACCTGGTTCAGTTGTTGTCGATGTTGCAATTGACCAAGGTGGCGCAGTTGAAACTTGCGATCATTGCACAACTCATGACAATCCAACATTTGTTAAACATGGTGTAACTCATTACTCCGTAGCAAATATCCCAGGTGCAGTATCCAGAACTTCTACTTTGGCATTGACAAACGCTACTTTGCCTTATGCTTTAGCAATTGCTAATAAAGGATATAAACAAGCTTGCCTTGACGATCCTGGTTTAATGCAAGGTATTAATACTATAGATGGTAAAGTAACATTTAAAGGCGTAGCAGAAGGTTTGAATTTACCTTATTATGATATTCACGAAATCTTAAAATAAAAAGCTAAGGCCTGGTTTTACCAGGCCTTTATTTTTGAAAAAATGAGAAAGTAAGTGATGTTTTCGTGTTGTAGAAAAAGGAGTGTTTTTTATGGATTTGTTCCGTAAGAAAGATATAGGTGCCTTACGTTCAATGGCGCAAAATTCAGGTCTTACAAAAAACTTAGGTGCATTTGACTTAGTATTTCTAGGTATCGGTAGTGTTATTGGTACAGGGATTTTCGTATTAACTGGTGTAGGTGCAGCTTTATATGCAGGTCCTGGTATATCTTTATCCTTCGTATTAGCTTCTATCGCTTGTGCGTTTGCAGGTCTTGCTTATGCTGAATATGCTTCAATGGTTCCAGTAGCAGGTAGTGCATATGCTTATACATATGCATCATTAGGTGAATTTCTAGCATTTATTGTAGGTTGGAATTTGATTTTGGAATACACTGTTACTTGTAGTACTGTTGCTGCTGGTTGGTCAGGCTACGTAGTAGGGCTTTTAGCTTCTGGCGGTATTGATTTACCAGTTGCTTTTACGAAAGTTCCTGAAGAAGGCGGTATCATTAATGTACCTGCTATTTTAATTACTATGTTCTTATGTATATTGTTAGTACGTGGAACAAAAGAAACTGTTATGATTAACCGTATTTTAGTATTTGTAAAATTAGCAGTTATCGTTATCTTCTTCGTATTGGCAGTTCCTAATGTTGACCCAACTAACTGGGATCCATTCTTACCATATGGTACACAAGGTATTTCAGCTGGTGCTGCGATTGTATTCTTTGCTTATATCGGTTTTGATGCTGTAGCAACGTCAGCAGAAGAAGCAAAAAATCCTTCACGTGATTTACCTATAGGTATCTTAGGTTCCTTAGGTGTTTGCGCTGTATTATACTTCTTCGTAGCTCTTGTATTAACAGGCGTAGTACCTTATACAGACTTGAATAATGCTGAACCTGTAGCATATGCTCTTCGTGTTATCGGCTATCCAATTGGTTCTGCTATTGTTGCCGTAGGTGCTATCTGTGGTATTACTACAGTATTACTCGTTTTATTATATGGTCAAGCACGTATTTTCTTTGCTTTATCTCGTGATGGTATGATTCCAGCAGGTATTTGCAAAATTCACAAATTATATAGAACTCCTTATTTAGTAACAATCGGTGGTTGTATTTTAGTATCTATTATAGCTGGTTTTGCTCCTATTCATTTAATCGCTGAAATGGCAAATATTGGTACATTATCTGCGTTCTTCATCGCTGGTTTTGGTGTTCTTTATTTAAGAATAAAACGCCCAGATATCAAACGTGGTTTCAAATGTCCTGCTATTTACTTTGTAGCTCCAATGGCTATGATTTGCTGTGGTTATTTGATGTATAATTTACCAATTCATACATGGATTCGTTTCGTAGTATGGTGTGGTATTGGTTTTGTTGTATACTTCGGTTATAGCTATAAACATTCTAAATTAGAATCTGGAAAATAATTTAATATAAAAAAAGGTCTTACTTTTAAGTAAGACCTTTTTTATTAATTATTTTTATCAAAGCTTAAATTATGTTCTTTCATTTTACGAATAACGCTAGTATGAGATAGACCAAGTGCTGCACCTAATTTACGTGAAGAGGAAAATTTTTTCATTGCTTGTTGAAGAATATTTTTTTCTGTACGGCGAAGTGCTTCATCTAAATTTAGTGTAGAATATTCATTTAAACCATGCGCACAACTAGTATTTTGCATTTGATTAAATAAAATAATGTCTTCAGCAGTTATTTGTGAACCTTGAGCAACATTTATAGCACGTTCAATGATATTACTTAATTCGCGGACATTTCCTGGATAATCGTAATTGGTAAGCTTTTCAAAAGCTTCTTGAGAAATAGATTTTATACTTGTATTAATATTATTTACTGTGGATTGGAAAAGGTAATTTGCCAGTAAGCGAATATCTTCTTTGCGTTCTCTAAGTGGCGGTAGATATAGTGGTATTACATTTAAGCGATAATATAAATCTTGGCGGAATAATCCATCTTTAACTATTTGTTCGAGATTGCAATTTGTAGCGGAAATAATGCGTACATTTATAGGAATTTCGCGGTTACCACCAATACGGCGAACTCTATGTTCTTGAAGTACACGCAATAATTTTGCTTGGAGAGTGGAGGAGATATCGCCTATTTCATCAAGAAATAAAGTGCCACCACTAGCTAATTCAAAAAGACCTAATTTACCACCTTTATTAGCTCCAGTGAATGTACCTTCTTCATAACCAAATAATTCACTTTCAAGTAGAGTATCAGGTATAGCTGTGCAGTTGATAGCGAGAAAGATATTATCGCGACGAGGTGAAGCATTATGAATTGCTCTAGCAAATAATTCTTTTCCTGAGCCAGTTTCCCCACGTATGAGAATAGTAGAATTACTGCTAGCATAATGTTGAGCTGACAAAATTAATTTTTCCATAATATCACTTTGGTGAATAATATCTTTAAAACTAATAGAAGGCTGTCCTGTGATTTTTTGATATATTTGACGAACAGTTTCCATATCACGAATGACAGCAACGCCACCAGATAAATTATTATTTTCATCTAATAATGGTTGACTGCTAACCATATAATGATTGTCATATTCTTCAGCATAAACTTCATGATGAAGATATTTTTTACCTGTTTGCAATGTCTTTAATAATAATTTGCAAAATGGTAAAGCTCGGGAAATATTTTGCCCTAAAATATCATCATTAGGAATTTTTAGAATTTTTACAGCAATTTTGTTGATATAGATGATATCTCCGTTTTTATCAGTGATAATAATACCTTCATTAATGGTATTGAAGACAATATCCATTTGTTGATATTTTTCATTATGAGGCATTAGCATAATGGATTTTATTTGAACAATACCAGATAATTTATGAAGCTCAGATAAGATTTTTTGCTCACCTTTATAAGATAAAGCTTCTGTTTCTAAATATGTAGTATTTTTAATAACTTCCATAGAGATAATATTTACATTATATTTGAGTAAAATTTTTGATATATCATAGACTAATCCATGGCGGTCTTTATTTTCAATACATATTTTCATAGATTATAAAGCACCTCTTGAGAAATGTTTAATTTAAATATGCTAAGAAATTTTATTTATTAAAACTTCTTAGCATATTGTAGGAGATTAACAAAATTAGTCTTCAATACCTTTGCGACCTTGGAGTCCTTGTTGATAATAGTGTTTTACTTCTTGCATATCAGTGACTAAATCAGCACGTTCACATAGCCATTGAGGAGCATATCGACCAGTACAGACTATTTCAATATCTGAAGGTATTTGATTTAAAACAAATTCTAAAGTTTCTTTAGTGATTAAGTCATAATACATAGCGACATTGATTTCATCAAGAATAATTAAATCGTAGTGAGTATTATTTATTTCTTCAAGTAAATTTTTTAAACTGTCATTAACTAATTTTACATAATCTTTAGGTGGTTTACCTTCGGGATAAACTTGGAGCATATCTCCCCATTTTTTGATTTCTTCATCAGTCAACATACCTTCTTTAGCGATAAAATAAGGTTTGCCACTAGTTGTCAATTTCAATTGTGGGGCGAATTTTTGTAAAATAGCTTGTTCACTATAAGCTAAAGTTTTCATAAATTGGCAAAAATAAACTTTTTTATCAGCACCTAAACTGCGAATAGCAAGACCTATGGCTGCTGTAGTTTTACCTTTACCATTGCCTGTATAAACTTGAAGCATATAATCATTTCCTTTTAGTTTGATTAAAATTCATCTTATGGAATTTATTTTTACTTAACGATTATCTACTTTATCTAAGCTATATAAATCATGATTTACAAAACGAGTTTGAGCTAATTGTTCATATTTTGTATCAGGGCGACCATAATTTGTATATGGGTCAATGGAGATACCGCCACGAGGTAAGAATTTTCCCCATACTTCAATATATTTAGGGTTCATGAGTTTAATTAAATCTTTCATGATGATATTTACTACATCTTCATGAAAATCGCCATTATTTCTGAAGCTGAATAAATATAATTTTAAGGATTTACTTTCCACCATTTTTTCATCAGGAATATAAGAGATATAAATTGTACCAAAATCTGGTTGACCTGTGATAGGGCAAAGTGTAGTGAACTCAGGGCAATTAAATTTTACCCAGTAATCATGGTCAGGGTGTTTATTATCAAATGTTTCTAATACATCTGGACGATAATTAAATTCGTATTTTACATTTTTTTGACCTAAAAGCGTAATGTCTTTAGTTTCTTCACTAGTGCGCATCTATATACCTTCCTTTTAAATAATTAATCATTGCACGTATAAAAATAAAGTGATTAATAAATATTATATCATATTTATGAAATGATGTAGAAATATGGTTAAGTATTAAAACTTATAAGCTTGATTTACAAATTAGCAATAAAATAGAATATTATTACTTGACTAAAATACTTTTGTAGCAGTAAAATTGACATATTATCATAGATATTTTAAAATAATATCATATTTTTTACAAAATGTTTATTTAAAATATAATATTGTAAGATGGTAAAAGTATTATTAAATAATAAGTTCAATAAGGAGAACTTATATTTTTATTTTTAGGAGGCTTATTCGATGGAAAATCGTATTTACAATTTTAATCCTGGTCCTGCTATGCAACCTTTAGAAGTATTACAAGAAGCTCAAGCTGAATTTTTAAATTTTGCTAAAAGTGGAATGTCAATTATAGAAATCAGTCATCGTTCTAAACAATATGAACAAGTACATAATCAAGCAAAAGCAGATATAAAAGAGCTTATGGGTCTTGGTGATGATTATGAAGTATTATTCTGCCAAGGTGGAGCAAGTATGCAATTTACTATGATTCCACAGAATTTTGCTGTTGATGGCAAAGTGGGTAACTATGTATTATCTGGTAGTTTTGCAACTAAAGCTTATGATGAAGCAAAACTTTTAAATCGTGGCTTTGTAGCAGCTTCTAGCAAAGATAGAGATTTTAAACATATTCCAACTCAAGATGAAATTAAATTAAGCGACAATGCAGCATATCTTCATTTATGCTACAATAATACAATTTATGGTACAGAATATCATTACATTCCAGAAACTGGCGATGTGCCTTTAATCGCTGATATGTCTTCTGATATGTTATCTCGTCCACTTGATTTTTCTAAATTCAGTTTAATTTATGCAGGCGCACAAAAAAATCTTGGCCCTGCTGGTGTTGTTGTAGTCGTTGCTCGTAAATCTTTCCTTGAAAATTCTCCAAAAGAAGTGCCAACAATGCTTCGTTATGATACTTATTTGAAGAAAAATTCCTTATATAATACACCTCCGGCATTTGGTATCTACATGGTAGGTAAGGTAGTAGCTTGGATAAAAGCAAATGGCGGTTTAGAAGCTATGGCGAAGAAAAATGCAGCTAAAGCTAAATTAGTTTATGATGCTATTGATAATAGTGATGGTTTCTATGTTGGTCATGCAGATAAAGATAGCCGTTCTTTCATGAACGTTACTTTCCGCTTACCAAGTGAAGAATTAGAAGCTAAATTTGCTAAAGAAGCTTTAGAACATGGTTTAGGTGGCGTAAAAGGTCATCGTTCTGTTGGTGGTATGCGTACATCTATTTATAATGCAATGCCAATGGAAGGTTGCCAGGCTCTTGTTGACTTTATGGAAAAATTTCGCAAAGCTAATAAATAAATTTAATAAAAAATCCTTAGTAGCTAAATCTAACTACTAAGGATTTTTTTATTTTGCATTTAAGGGAATATTTAAGTAAACAGGTTCTAATTCTTCTATTTTTATGCGACCGGCAGATAAATTAGTGATGTCTTTTAGAATATTTTCGCTGTCATTTTGGGCTAATAATAAAGTAAAGCTTACGATATCACTATAATCTTTATTTTGTATGCGGATTTCTTTTTGGTGGAGATAATTTTCAAAACTGCCTAGCAAATCATAATTTAAATCTAGTTTATAACAATTAAAGATGGATTTTTTTACAATAGTGGAAACATCAAGTCCCAAGGTTACAGATTTTCCATAGGCACGAATTAAACCGCCAGCACCTAATTTAATACCGCCAAAATATCTAGTAACGACAACGACAATATCACTTAATTCATTTTTTTTGAGTACTTCAAGCATAGGAGCGCCAGCAGTGCCACTAGGTTCGCCATCATCGCTTGATTTTTGGATTTCACTGCGTTCGCCAATGATATAAGCAGAACAGTTGTGGCGAGCATCAAAATGTTTTTTCTTTATGGACGAAATAAATTCTTGAGCTTCTATTTCTGTTTCTACATGTTTAATATAAGTTAAAAATCTAGATTTATTGATTTCCCATTCAGTAAAGTATTCGCCTTCGATTGTTTTATATTCAAGCATAATTTCACCTCAAAATAATTATAATATAAATAGCATGAAAATTTTTATAAGTTTTTTTCTTTTTGTATGGTAAAATGATGAATTTTATAGTATTATTTTTGTAATAAAAATAAATATACTTTAGAGTATATAAAATAATATAAGAAAGGTTGTGTTATTAAGGAGATGAACAACAAACCTATAATGAATAGGGGTCTGAAAAACAGACATATACAGCTTATTTCCCTTGGGGGAATTATTGGGAGCTGTTATTTTTTAGGTACTGGTTATGTATTAGAACAAGCAGGACCTGCTTCTATTTTAGCTTATTTATTGGGCGGAATAGTAGTATTATGCGTTATGCTATGTTTGGCTGAATTAGCGGTAGCTCAGCCTGTGTCTAGTTCTTTTGTCACGTATGCAAACGACCATATATCGCCTACATGGGCATGTGGTGTCGGTTGGGCATATTGGTTGAATTGGATTGTTTATGTACCTGCAGAGATGATTGCAGCGGGGATTATCATGAATCAATTTGTACCTGAGGTCAGTCAGTTATGGTGGGCTGTATCGTTTGGTCTAGTTGTTACCTTTATAAACCTATTCAGTGTAGGCAAGTTTGGTGAAAGTGAATTTTGGTTATCAATTATAAAAATAGTCGCATTAGTAGTTTTCAGTATTATTGCTTTTGCTATTTGTATGGGCTGGGCTGGTGAAACTGGCGAACCTATTGGAACAAAAATTTTATTAGGTAGTGGCGGTTTTGCTCCTCATGGATATTGGGCAATTATCATGACAATGGTAATTATCTTAGTTAATTTCCAAGGTTCAGAAATAATTGGCTTAGCTGCTGGAGAATGTAAAGACCCAGCAAAAAGTATTCCTATAGCAGTTCGCAATGTTACTTGGAGAATTATTGCTTTATATATAATACCAATTACTTTATTAATATCAATATTGCCATGGGACGAAGCAACTTTGACAGAAAGTGTGTTTGCAGCAGCACTTCATCGTTATGGATTTGACTGGCTTGGATATATGTTTGCTTTTGTTATCCTTACAGCAGCAATTTCTTGTTCTAATTCAGGTCTATACGGTGCAGGCAGAGCGTTACATGGACTTTCTCGACATAAAATGGCACCTAAATTTTTAGGTAAATTAAATCATAATGGTATGCCTCAAAATTCAATTATTGTATCTATTTGTGCTTGCTGGATTATAATTTTATTATATACTTTAGATACAAGTGAAACAGCATATACTTATTTATTAGCTGTTTCTGGATTTACAGGTGCTATGGCTTGGATTTCTATTTGCTGGAGTCAATATAATTTCCGCAAAAAAATGATGGCAGAAAATAGAGTATCTGAATTAAAATACAAAACCCCATTTTTCCCTTATGTAACTTTATTTGGAATTTGGGTACAAGTATTTTGTCTTATTGTAATTGCCTTTACTGATGATTTACGTTCTACTTTATATGCAGGTATTCCAATGATGGTAATACCGATGGTGATTTTTAAATTAAAACAGATAAAAGCTCACCGTGCAGAATTAGTTCGCAATAAAACAGAATTATAAATGATAAAGAAAAAAAGCTGTACATATTATATGTACAGCTTTTTTTATAATGGAACCTTTTTTATGATGATGTCTTCAACAGTCTTTTTTATACTGAATATATCACTATTGAATGAAGCTTCAACAGCAGCAATAACAGCTCCTTCAACTAAAGGCGCATTAGCTATTTGAATTTTACTGATATCTTTATCATCTTCATCCATCATATCAATAACCATTTCAGTTGTTAATACAGAACTTCCTAAATCAGTAAGTATAAGAACTCCATCAGCTCCATTTACTTTTTCGATGGCAGATTTTATTTTTTTCATATCGGTGCCAAGTTTTCCATCTGATGTGCCTCCTGCGGCCATGATTTTCAATGCAGGGTCTGCCATTTGGAGAGCTAGCTCTTTAGTTCCATCTGCAATTAAAGAACTATGAGATACGATTACAATACCTATCACGAAGCACACCTCTATCCAAGTATAAATTAAGTTCTTAGATAATAATATGTTACTTGAGCCATAGTGTCAATCTATTAATACTATATTTTAGATAATATCTATAGATAAAGTATTGCATAAGATGTGAATAGGTGCCATAATTGATATTGAAGATATAATATATTATGGGAATTATTAATTAAATTATAATTGGAGGAAAAACTATGGTATTATCAATGCGTACTAAATTAAAGATTTTTGCAGCAGCAATATTATTAGTACTTGTTGTTATAGGTGGAGGCCTGGCATATTTTAATTTTTATGTAAAGACACCCGAATATACGCTAAAAGCTATACAAGAATCAATACAAAATCATGACGTAGATGAATTTAATAAGTATGTAAATGTTGATAATGTTGTAGCAGGTGTAACTAATAATATGCTAGATGGTATAATTGCATCGCAAACTAATTTGCCAGAAGAAGCAAAAGTAGCAATGAATAGTCTAGCTACAATGTTTAAAGCACCAATAGTTGCTAGCTTACAAGAAGGTTTAAATAACTATGTAAAAACAGGTAGTTGGCAATCTGGAAACACAACAGCAGATGCTCAAGGTGCCATGATAAATTCAGATATGATATTAGAACAATCTGGATTGACTGATTTAACTTTTGAAGGAATTGATTATATCAATACAAATGAAGATAATGGTACAGCTGAAGCTGGTATAAAAGTAACTCAAAGTGAAATTAATCAGCCATTTGTATTTAAAGTATCATTAGAAGAACAAGCAGATGGTTATTGGAAAGTTGTTAGTGTAGACAATTTTGCTGATTTTATCAAAGCTCTAGAAGATGGCAGAAAAGAATTCATAAAAGATTATTTGAGTCAAACAGCGCTTATTATCATTGATAAAGAAAAGATTTTAACAGAAAATGAAGCAAATTTAAATGCAGCATTGAATTTAGGAACATTGGGTAGTAGTCAAACTAGAACTGATTTGAAAAACGATATTGAAAATAAAATATTACCTCAATTGAAAGAGTTACAAGAAGCATTACAATCTGTAGAAGTACCAAAATCAGCAGAAACATTGCATAATTTACGTTTAAAAGCATGTGAAAGCAAAATAGCTTATTATCAAGATTATGCTAAATGGTTAGATAATAAAGATATAAAAACATTAAGAGAAGCTACAGATAATTTGAAAAAAGCTAAAACTATGGAATATGAAGCTAATTTGTTGACTAAACGAATTGAAGGACAAATAAAATAAAAAATAAAGCTCCTGATAGATATATGTAAATATTTCTATTGGGAGCTTTTTTCATAAAACTCTATTCTTGTTTAAATTATATAGATAATTTATAATTGGGAAGAGGTGATTTTAGTATGAAAAAAAATATTCAAGAAATGATTTTATTATATAATTTTACAGATGAATTACGCTTAATGGAAATAAAAACTTTATTAGAAGCGATGAAAATAAAAGTTATTACTGTAGATAAAGAAGAACATTATCAAAAAATTGGTTATTTATTTGGTTTAAAGGGATTTAACAAAGTACAGCCAACAAATGAAGAAGTATTAAATTTTGAATATGAATTAATGATGTTTCATAATTTTACTAAACCTAGATTAGATAATGTCTTAAAAGCAATGCGAGAAAAAAATCTGCAAGTGCCTATTTGCAAAGCAGTTGTTACGACTTTTAATCGCTTTTGGAGTATAGCGCGTGTTTGTCATGCACTAGAAAAAGAACATTTAGCGATGCAAAAACAAGATGCATAAATATTGGTTTTAAAATGGAAAGGTGAATTTTGTTGGATAATAAAGAATCATTTAATAAAGTAGGGATATCTAGAAATGATGAACCTACAAGATTTTTAACTGAAGAAGAAATGGAGCAATTAGAGCAAGCTAGATTTAATTATGAAACTAAAGTAGAAAATACACCAAAAACTACGGTTGAAAAAAATAATAAGATTAAAATAGAAGATATAGCTCCTGAAACGAAAACAAAGTTGACTATTTCTCAAAAAACTAAAAATGTTGTAAGAAAAATTCTCATAGTCGCTAGTTTTGTAATTGTAGCTATACTGGGATTTTATTTGGCTTTTTCTTGGAATATGCCTATTGATAGAGATGATGAAGAAATAGTAAAAACTGAAGTGAGACAAGAATTAAAATTAGATGATAAAATAGATGAAAATAATTTTGACACTCAAGTAAGTGAAAAGGTAGAGACTTTTGAAGCAAAAGTAGATAAGGCAAAGCAAATTCTTGGTGGATTAGAAGAAGATATAGCACAAGATAAAGACTTAAAAGAAAATATAACTGATCTAAAAAATTCTACACAGGGCTTTTTAGATGAACATAGCGACGAGATAAGTATATTGAAATATAGATTAGAAAATTTAATAAATGAGTTTTTAAAATAAAAGGCAGATATTTTCTGCCTTTTTTATTTTGTATACAGTAAAACTATACAATACAATTTTATGCAGTAAAGTAAAAGAAGCCTAAAAATATGCTATTTTACTAGGTGTTGTTAATATGTAAATCTCAGTTTACTGTATAATAATTTTTAAATATACAAAACAGAATATTACAACTATTTTAAAAGCTTTTAAATATAAGGGTTTTGTGTAAAAGATAAGATTTATTTATTGTATAAATATATTGACATCGTAGTAACAAGTTTTTATAATGTATATTGCACTTTATTATAAAGGTACATTATAAAAATACGAATGTATTTATTTTGATGTGTTTTAAATAATTTATTGGAGGCGGTTATTGTGTGTAGAATAGGTTCTATAAAAAGTAAAGTTCCTGTTAGTCCGGCAAAAGCTTTAAAATTAATGATACCTCAACAAGAAGGTCATGATAACTCTGGATTTGCTATGGTTATGAAGGATTTATATGGTATTTTTTCCGATTATAAAGATAAGCCGTTACTTTCTTTAGCTTGTACTCAACGTGGTGCAGAAATGGTTGAAGAATATATGGACAGCCACAATTTTATTCAGTTGGCTGAATGGATTCCCGTCCCTGATAAACAACCAGGCTTAGATATTCAAGCTATGCCATATTATATATTCCGTAATTATGATTATCCTGAATATTACAAAGATAAATCAGAAGAAGAAAAAGGCGAATTGTTATTAGATACACGTTTAGCTCTTCGTAAAATATTAGAAGAATCAGGTAATGGTTTTGTATATTCATTTTGGCCAGATGTACTTACTTTAAAAGAAATTGGTGACCCTGCTGATATTGCTACATATTTCCATCTTTGGAATGAAAATGGCTGTTTACTTGCTAAAAATATTGTTGCTCAATGTCGTCAAAATACAAATTATGACATTGTACGTTATGCAGCACATCCATTCTTTTTACAAGGATATACTCTTTGCGCTAATGGTGAAAATACATTCTTTACTAAAAATAAAGAGTTCCAAAAATCTTTACATCGTGGATATATAGGTTTTGAATCAGACTCTCAAAATTTCTTATATACACTTCATTATGTTTTACATGAATTAAAATGGCCTATTGAATATTTTAAACATGTAATTACACCTCTTCCATTTGAAGAAATTGATAAACGTGAAGATAAAGAAGTATTAACAGCTATTCGTCAATCTTTAGCTAATTTAGAAATAAATGGACCAAATACAGTTATTGCTAATTTACCAGATGGCAGAATGATGACATGCTGTGATTCTAAAAAACTTCGCCCAGTTGTTGTAGGTGGCGATGAAAATATGGTAGCTATTGCTTCAGAAGTTTGTGGTATTAATGAAATATTGCCAAATAGAGATATGAGCAAAGATATTTATCCTAATGAACGTGAAGTTGTAGTAATTAACAATGACTTGGAGGTTCAAAGATGGAAACAGTAAAAACGCAAGATATAAGTACAAACGACCTTAATTGGAAAATTGAATATGATATGGACCGTTGCACTATGTGCGGTAGCTGTTTAGCAACTTGTACTTTTCAAGCAATTAAAGCAGATGTAATTCGCATAGATAAAACTACTTCTGATGGATTATTTCCAGATCCAAAACATACACATAAAGCAATTCCTGTTATAAAACAGGTAAAAACACTTGCAAATGCTTGTGTTGGTTGTGGTATGTGTGAAAAAGTTTGTCCAAATGGTGCTATTCGTCCAGTGAGAAATGCTGATACAAGAAAAACATTGCTTTCTCGTGATCATGGTCCTATTAAACGTGGTGGACGTACAAATTTAAATGCGCAAAGAACATTAGATAGCATTATTGTAGGTCGTATCAGTCAGATGACTGACCCTGCACTTGACTCTCAGCGTCATACTTTTGATATACGTTCTCCATTTGGTAGAGTATTACCAGCAAAAGATTTGCCTTTAAAAATGGAAAATGGCAAATTAGTCATGGAACATAAAGCACCACCAGTAAATTGGATTTATCCACTTATTTTCTCTGATATGTCCATTGGTGCTTTGTCTACAAGAGCATGGGAAGCTGTTGCTCTTGCTTGTGCTTATTTAAATGAAAAATGCAATATTCCAATTCGCATGAGTTCTGGTGAAGGCGGTATGCCAATTAAACTCTTGGAATCGGATTATTTAAAATATATGATTTTACAGATTGCTTCTGGTCACTTTGGTTGGAACCGTATTGTAAAAGCTCTGCCTAAAATGAAAGTAGACCCAGCAGGCGTTCTCATTAAAATTGGTCAAGGAGCAAAACCTGGTGATGGTGGTTTGCTTCCTGCAGCTAAAGTAGCAGAACATGTTCAGGCAATTCGTGGTGTACCAAAAGCTACACTTTCTTCTCCACCAAACCATCAAGGTTTATATTCCATTGAAGAATCTGTACAGAAAATGCATTTATCCATGAACGCTGCTTTTGGTTTCAGAGTTCCTGTAGCTATTAAATGTGCTGCTTCAGCTACTTCTGTATCTGTATATAATAATTTACTTCGTGACCCTTATAAAATTTGTGGCGGTTTCTTCATTGATGGTATTCAAGGTGGTACTGGTGCTGCAAATGAAATTTCCTTAGACCATACAGGTCATCCAGTTGTTTCCAAAATTCGTGATTGCTATTTAGCAGCTGTAAAACAAGGTCTTCAAGGTCAAATTCCACTTTATGGTGGTGGTGGTATCGGTCTTACTGGTAATGCAGCAGCTGATGCTTTCAAAATGATGTGCCTTGGTGCAAATGGGGTATTCTGTGGTAAAATCTTAATTCAACTTTTAGGCTGTGTTGGTAATGAACATGGTCGTTGTAATTCCTGTAATACTGGTAAATGTCCAACTGGTATTTGTACACAAGACCCTCGCCTTGTTAAACGTCTTGATATTGATAAAGGCGCACAAAAAATCGTTGATTATGTCTTAGCTTTTGACCAAGAACTTAGAAAACTCATGGCTCCAATTGGTAACTCATCTCTTCCAATTGGTAGAAGTGATGCTCTTGTTTCTACAGATAAAGCTATTGCTGAAAAACTTGGCATTCAATATGTATGCTAATTAGTGAGGAGGATTTTTAAGATGTTTACTATAGATACTTTAGTTGGACATGAACGTATGTCCACACAAGATTTACTCCTTGCTATTGGTCAAGCTGTAGCTCAAGGAGAAACAGAATTTGAAATACATGCTTCTGGTCAACATGATATTGGTGGTCCATTATGGCATCCAGAAGGAAAAAAATTATTTTTCCATGTAACTAACGCAGGTCAACGTGTTGGTTGTATGTGTCTTGATAATACAGAAATCGTAGTAGATGAATCATCTTCTGCTGATGTTGGTTGGCTTAATGCTGGTGGTAAAATCACTGTTCGCGGTGATGCTGGTGATACAGCTGGTCATTGTTCTGCTGGCGGTAAGATTTATATCGGTGGTAGAGCAGGTACTCGTTCTGGTTCACTTATGAAACATGACCCACTTTATGAAGAACCACAATTATGGGTATTAAAAAATGTAGGTTCATTCTCCTTTGAATTCATGGGTGGCGGTAAAGCTGTTGTCTGCGGTGTAGATAGTGAAGAATTTGCAAGTGTACTCGGCGAACGTCCATGCGTAGGTATGGTAGGCGGTACAGTATATTTCCGTGGAAAAATAGATGGCTATCCAGCAGATATTCGCTTGAAAGATTTAACAGATGAAGATATTGCATTCTTAGATAATAATATGGATGAATTCTTGGAATCCATCGGAAAAACAGAACTTCGCAGTGAATTATCTGATTGGCAACAATGGCATAAGCTTGAACCATTAACTTTTGCAGAAAAACAAGCTATTGCTGATAAACAACCAGATATAAAATCCTTCCGTCAAAATGAATGGATAAAAGGTGGTATGTTCAGTGATGTTGCTGTAGATGATTTTGCTGTAAATCCTACAGTTGTAACAGGAACATATCGTCAAAGAGTTCCTTATTGGGAAAATGCAAAATTTGCAGCTCCTTGTGAATTTAGTTGTCCATCAAATATACCAACTCAAAAACGCTATAACTTAATTCGTCAAGGTAAATTAGAAGACGCAATTAAACTCGTATTAGAATATACACCATTCCCAGGTTCTGTTTGTGGTAGTGTTTGCCCAAATCCTTGTATGGAAGGCTGTACTCGTGGTGGCATTGATGAAGCTGTACAAATTGGTCAACTTGGCTATTTATCAGCTTTTACAAAAGTTGATGCACCAAAAGTTAAAACTGGCAAAAAAATCGCCGTTATCGGTGGTGGGGTAGCTGGTTTATCCGCTGCATGGCAACTTGCTCGCAAAGGTCATGATGTAACTGTTTATGATGATGATAAACATATGGGCGGTAAACTTGAACAAGTTATTCCTCGTGCTCGTTTATCTCATGAATTATTACAGTCTGAACTTAAACGCATTGAAGATATGGGCGTTAAATTTGTACCAGAATGTAAAGTTGATGCTGATAAATTTGCTCAGATTAAAAATGATGCAGATGCTGTTGTTGTAGCAACAGGTGGTCATAAATCTCGTTTCTTTAACTGGGAAGGTAAAGAAAAACTCGTCATGGGTCTTCAATTCTTAAAAGCTGTAAATCGTGGTGATAATCCAAAAGTTGGTAAACATGTAATCGTTATTGGTTGCGGTAATGCCGGCATGGATACAGCTCGTGGTGCTTATGATATGGGTGCAGAAACTGTTACTTGTATCGACGTACAAAAACCAGCAGCTTTTGATGAAGAAATTGAATATATTGAAAGCCGTGGCGGTAAATTAGTTTGGCCATTTATGACAACAAAAATCACTGACGAAGGTATCTATGATGATAAAGGTCGTTTCATTCCAGGTGATATGGTTATGGTATCAATCGGTGAAGCACCTATTCTTGATTATTTACCACAAGATGATAGCATTAAAAAATTCCGTGATTGGGTTGTACCAAATAAAGACAATTCTATTTTAGATGGAGTATTTGTAGCAGGGGACGTAATCAAACCTGGTCGTTTAACTGATGCTATCGGTTCAGGTCAAAAAGCAGCTTATTATGCAGATGCTTATGTGATGAATAAAGAAGTAGAAGCTTTCCCTGAAAAACAACAAGTAAATAAAGATACTTTAGCTAAAGCTTATTTTGATAAATGTCATCATTGCAATCTTGGCGAACCAGCAGATGATGTAAATCGTTGCATTAGTTGTGGTACTTGCCGTGATTGTGAAACTTGTATGCAATCTTGTCCAGAGAAAGCAATTACACGTATTCAACATTTAGATGGTAGCTTTGAATATGTATCTGATGCTAAAAAATGTATCGGTTGCGGTATTTGTGCAGGCGTTTGTCCTTGCGGTATTTGGACATTAAAAAATAATCCTGAAGAAATAAAAATGTATAGAACAAAAGCTGAATAAGCTGATAAATAAAAAGCTATCTGTTATTAAACAGGTAGCTTTTTTATGGAATTTATTAAATCATATTATAGAAAAAAGAAGTGAATAAAATGAGAAAATCATTAATGGCAAAATTTTTGATTTTATGTATATTATTGATAGTAGGAGCAGTATTTCATATTTTAAATGTACCAGAACTCATAGAAGAATTTGTAAAATTTATAGCTGTAATTGTCGTACTTATCATGATAAAACAAATTTTTGATTATCTGCATGGAAAAAGAGAATGATATTATTTAAAATATAAAGGATTTTCAAAGAAAATTGTGGAACTAAAATAACATAGATAAGGAGGGTTATATAATGACTAATGAAGTTATAAAAGCTATGATTGAAAGACGTTCTTGTCGTAAATTTAAAGCTGAGCAAATAAAAGATGAAGAGCTGCAAGCTATTTTAGAAGCAGGTAAATATGCAGCTACAGGTAAAGGATTGCAATCTCCGAAAATGGTAGTTATCCAAAATCCTGAAGTAATTGCAAAATTATCTAAATGGAATGCTGATATTATGGGAGTAACATCTGACCCATTTTATGGAGCGCCTACAGTGATTTTAGTTTTAGCTGATGCAACAAGAACTACAGCTGTTCAAGATGGTTCACTTGTAATGGGAAATTTAATGCTTGCAGCTCATAGTATAGGTGTTGCTTCTTGCTGGATTAATAGAGCAAAAGAAGAATTTGCTACAGAAGAAGGTAAAGCATTATTGAAACAATGGGGTATTGAAGGTGATTATATCGGTGTTGGACATTGTGTATTAGGATATCCAGCAGTTGATTTACCAAAACCTGCTCCTCGTAAGGAAGATTATGTAGTTTTTGTTAAATAAGCATAATATAGATAGATTTCAAGGTATTTAATGGACTTTTTATAGACATTAAATACCTTTTTTATTTGACAGAAGTTGATTTTTGGAGTATCATATAAGCTAACACTTGTAAATGTGTAAACATTATATATACTTAAATATCTTATTTTATAAGATGAAACTTTATTTTACATATTTTAAATGTATTTATAATATAGTTTTTATGGTGGACTTATAGTTTTTATGGAGGGATTAAGATGAAGACATTAGAAGCAATCAGTAATTTTATATCTAAATATATGGCGGCTTTTGTTATTATCGTGGCTGCAATTGCTTTGTTTATGCCATGGACTTTTACCTGGTCGGCGAAATATGTTACATATTTATTAGGCATTGTCATGTTTGGTATGGGTATGACTTTGCGTTTTGAAGATTTTAAATTAGTATTTAAACGTCCTAAAGATGTATTTATTGGGGCACTTGCTCAATTTACTATTATGCCAGCACTTGCTTGGGTTTTAGCAACATTATTTCAATTACCACCAGAACTTGCAGTCGGTGTAATTTTGGTAGGTACTTGCCCAGGTGGAACATCTTCAAATGTTATGACTTACTTGGCACGTGGCGATGTAGCATTATCTGTATCTATGACAATGACAACTACAATTTTAGCGCCAATTGTTACACCTATTCTCAGTTGGTGGCTCGCTGGTGCATGGATTGATATTTCTTTACAAGCAATGATGATTTCTATTATTCAAGTAGTAGTAGTACCTATTGCTTTAGGTATCATCATCAATAAATTCTTTGGTGATTTTGTACGCAAGGCTATAAAATTATTACCACTTATTTCCGTAATTGCTATCGTTTTAATAGTAGGTGGCGTAGTATCTGTTAGTGCACAAAAAATAATGGAAACTGGCTTACTCATCATGGCTGTAGTTATTTTGCACAATATGTTAGGTTACGCTTTAGGTTTTGCTATTGCTAAAGCTTTAAAAATGGATATGGCTAAATCAAAAGCAATTTCTATTGAAGTAGGTATGCAAAATTCAGGGCTTGCAACATCTCTTTCTATGATGCACTTTGGTGCAGTAGCAGCTATACCAGGAGCAATCTTTAGTGTATGGCATAATATTTCTGGTTCTTTAGCAGCAAATTATTTAGCTGGAAAAATGGATAAAGAAGAAAAAGCAGTTGCTAATAAATTAGTAGAAAATTGATTTAGATTATAAAGTGATAAATCATATCTTGCAGGTAAATATTGAATATGCTATATTATTAGTAATGATTACTTACTCGCAAGGGGAGTAGCTGAACGATTGATATCGTCAATACGAGTTTATCTCCGGTACAATCGACATTTAATATGTAAGCAAGACCTTGTTTCCTAGGCTGATGTTTTAGGAAGCAGGGTCTTTTTTTATATCATCAATATGATACAAATTAATTTAGAAAGAAGCGATGAATAAGTGGAAGGCATGTTTTCTGCGGCATGGTTTGCAGCTCTAGGAAGTATTTTGTTATTGGATTTAATTTTAAGTGGCGATAATGCTATTTTAATAGCTATGGCATGTAAAAGACTTCCTGATAAACAGAAATTGAAAGCCATGATAATTGGTTGTATGGGAGCTGTAATAATTAGAGTGTTATTAACTTTATTTGCTACAGAATTGTTAGGTTTACCATACTTACAATTTATAGGAGGAATTCTTCTATTATATATAGCAGTTAAATTGTTGACTGACCATGGTGATGATAAAGCCGGTGATAAACAGCCAACTACTTTGATGGCTGCAGTAAGAACTATTATTATTGCAGATTTTATCATGAGTTTAGATAATGTATTATCCTTAGCAGGCGTAGCTAATATGGTTCCAGAAGGAAAATGGAGTTTAATTATTTGTGGTTTGATGATTAGCTTGCCAATAGTATTATGTGGTGCGCAATTATTTTTAATGATAATGAAAAAATTACCAGGTCTTATTTATGTAGGTGGTGGTATTTTAGCTTATACTGCTGCTGAAATGATGGTAATGGATAGAGTTATTGGTGTTTACTTAGTGGAATGGAGTTTGATTATTAAAGTTGTATTGGTATTAATGATATTGAGTTTTGGTTGGTTTAAAAATCATAAAAGTTGTAATTGTTAACAGAACTTTAGGAGGAAATTATTTATGAATATGTTAAAAACGACGTTATTGATGGCGGCGTTAACAGGTATATTGATTGCTATTGGTGGTGCAATTGGCGGCAGCACAGGCGCTGTGGTTATGTTTGTTATCTCTTTAGGATTGAATTTCTATACTTATTGGAATAGCGATACTATGTGTTTAAGAGCATATAATGCTAGAGTGATAACACGCGAAGAAGCACCTAATCTATATGATTTAGTAGAAAGATTAGCAGAAAGAGCACAACTTCCTATGCCAAGAGTAGCTATTATTGAAGCTGATGAGCCAAATGCTTTTGCTACAGGTAGAAATCCAGAACATGCAGCTGTAGCTGTAACAACAGGAATTATGCGAGCTCTTACTTATGAAGAATTAGCAGGGGTTATCAGCCATGAGCTTGCCCATGTAAAACATCGTGATACATTGATTGGAACAATAGCAGCTTCTATTGCAGGTGTAATTTCTATGATAGCGAATATTGCTCAATTTGCAGCTATTTTTGGTAGCAATAATGATGATGAAGAAGGTTCTAATCCATTAGTATTGATGGCAACAGCTATTATAGCTCCTATTGCTGCTGCAGTAATTCAGATGGCTATTTCCCGTACACGAGAATATGATGCAGATGCAGAAGGTGGACAGATTTGCGGAAATCCGCTTTATTTAGCAAATGCTTTGGAAAAAATAGATTATTATGCAAAGCATGGAGAATTACCAAATGCAAAACCAGAAACATCACATATGTTTATTATTAATCCTTTAGCAGGTTCGGCAAAATCTATAGCAAATTTATTTAGCACACATCCATTGACTGAAGATAGAATAGCTAGACTTCGTGAACAAGCTAATCAACAAGGTATTACAACTATTTAATAATTTTAATAAAAAGTCTAATTTTATATAAAATTAGACTTTTTTTTATGGTTTATTTTTTGTTTTAATTTAATCAATAAATAATACAATCTTAGGACTGTTCTGAAAATAAAAAATAAATTAAAATTATATATGTAAATTAAAAATAATAATATATTTGAGGATAAAATTATGGAAAAAGTTATGAAAGCAGCTATATTATATGCTCCAGGTGATTTGAGAATTGAAAATATTAGTATTCCTAAGTTAAAAAAAGGTGAAGTATTAATAAAAGTTAGTTTTTGTGGATTATGTGGTTCTGATATTCCAAGAATTTTAGTTAATGGAACATATCATTTTCCTACCATACCAGGACATGAGTTTGGTGGAGTTATTGTAGAGGCATTTGATAAAGCTGATAAAAATTTAATTGGGAAAAAAGCAGCAGTGATACCATTAATTCCTTGTAAAAAGTGTGAAATGTGTGAAATTGGAAGCTTTGCTCAATGTAAAAAGTATGATTTTTTAGGTTCTAGAAGTAATGGTGGTTTTGCTCAATATGTAAAAGTTCCTGTTGAAAATTTGGTTATATTGCCAGATGATATGGATAATTTATCAGTAGCTTTTTTAGAGCCTATAAGTGTGGCTTTACATGTGATTAGGAATTCTGGATTAAATTATGGCAAAAATGTTGCAGTTTTTGGATTAGGTGCTATTGGGATGTTTATAGCTCAATGGGCAAAGATTTTTGGGGCAAAACATGTGTTTGCTATTGATATAGATTCAGAAAAGGTAGATTTAGCGAAAAAAATTGGATTTAAGGAAGCAATATGTATTAAAGATATTAATATTGAAAAATATATTAATAATTTAACAGATGGCGTAGATTTTGTTTTTGAAGCATCAGGTTCAATGGAAGCATTTAGACAGGGAATAAAAATATTAAGGCAGTCAGGTCGATTAGGTTTAGTAGGTAGACCTACTAAAGATATAATATTAAAACCAGAAGATTTTGAAAAAATTTTAAGAAGTCAGTTAAAAATAATTGGTACATGGAGTTTTGAAATGAAAAATTTTCCAAGTAATGATTGGAAAGAGAGTATGGAAGCTATTTATACTGGTAAAATAAAAATTAAAGAGCTAGTGTCCCATATATATGAACTTGAGAAAATATCAAAAGCAATAGATATTATGAAAAATCATACAGAAAGCTTTACAAAGATATTAATATCACCAAATTAAAGAAAAGGGTGGTTATATGTATTTCGGTTTTGATAGAAGATGTATGCGTATTTTAGTTTTTTTATCTAAGTATAATGATTATATTACATTAGATATGTTGGCTCAACAACTTGCTCAATCAAGACGAAGTACGCAATATGATATATATAAAATAAATAATATTTTTAAAACATTAGGATTACAATTGATAAAAAGTAAACCTAATAAAGGAGTAATGTTATTAGAAGAACATAAAAAATGGTTTGAAAATTTTTCTAATGATGAGAAAAATAGTATAGATTATATTTTTACTCAAGATGAAAGAATAGCTGTTATTATTTGTGAGAATATTTTATCAAGTAATATTTTAAAAATAGAGCAAATGTCTGATCGCTTAATGGTTAGTAGAAATACCATTATAAATGATATAAAGATAATGAGAAAAACTCTTGAAGTATATGATATAAATTTTAAATATGTATCTAAGGAAGGATATAAAATTGAAGGAAAACCTTTAAAAATATTATCGGTGTATATGTATCAATTATCAAAATTATATCCATTAATTAGTGAAAATATAATACCTTATTTAAAAGATATAAATATACAACAAAATCTTAATAGATTATTGAAAATTAGTAAAATATTAGGTGTTAAAGTTCAGCAAGAAAAAATAGAAAAAGTTGCAATTATGATGAAGTTTTATGATGTTTCATATGAGATATTAGAATTACAAGATAAAGAGATAAAAGAATCAAGAGTATATGAGTTAGTAAGAGAATATTTTCCTAATAATAAAGAAAGTTTAAATTTATATGTATCAATATTTCTTTTAGGAATGAGAGCTGCTAAAAATATAATAAATACTAAATCTTTTATAGATGAGTGCTATAGATATGCTTCTATTTTAGTAAAATATTTTGAACAATTGATAGACATGGAATTAGAATCTAAAGAAGTATTAATATATAATTTATCAAAGCATTTAAGTAGCTCAATTTATAGATATAAATTAGGTTTATTTGATATAGACTGGGATATTAATAAAAATTTAGAAAATGAATTAAAGGAGATATTTGAATTAGTAAAACTGGTGGTAAATAAATTTTCTTTAGATATAGGATATCCTATTAATGATACTGAAACAATGTATTTAACAATATATTTTTCAGCTCATATGAAAAGATATAATACAGAAGTAAAAAAAGTACCAGTAATATTAGTAACTAATGATATAAAATCATTAAGATCTTTGACTGAAAAATTTAAAGAAGATTTTCCAATGTTCCATGTTATAAATAGTATTTTAGTAAAAGATTTAGAGAAAAATATAGATTTATCTGTTGTTATAATTTCAACGCAGCTGTTGAAATATAATGGTTTTTATGTATATATATCAGAAAATTTAACCAAGGTAGATAAAACTAAAATATTAGAATTATATTTAAATTATAGAAGATTAAAAACAGAGAATGAAGGAATAAAGTTATTTAATAATATAAAAAAATATATAAATAAATCTTATTTGGATAAAGTACGACAAGAAATTGAAAAATATTTTTTTGCGCCAATTCCTAATTTATTGCAATTATTAGAATATAGATATGTTCAATATTATGATGAATTTAATAATTATAAAAATGCAATAGCACAGGGAGCTTTACCATTGTTAGAGGATAATTGTATAGATAAAAGTTATATTGATTCATTAATTGCTAATGTAGATATTTATGGATGTTATACTTATATGGGAAATAACGTATATATAGCACATGCAAAAAGTAATCAAAATGTGAAACATTCAAGTATAGCAGTTATTGTAATGAAAAGAGGTGTAATATTTCCAGATGGACATATAGTGAAATTATTGATAATAACGGCATCAATAGATAAATCGGAACACTTTGCAGTTTTAAAAGAAGCAGTAAAAATTTGTAATGATGATCAAAAGGTTAAATGTTTATTAAACTGTAGGAATGAAAAAGATATATATTATCAGATAAAACAATTTGCAAAGGGAATATAAATAATGAAGAAAAAAATAATTATAAAAAATCCAAGTGGAATTCATATAGAACATATGTTATATATTGTAAAATTATCTAGACAATATGAGAGTAATGTAAAAATAATTAAAGATAATATAGCAAGAAATGCAAAAGAATTTTTTGATTTAGTAGAAGGCGAATTGATAGCTGGTTCAATAATATATTTAGATGTTAATGGTTCTGATGAAAATATGGCTTTTAACGAATTATATAATTTTATAATAAATTTAAAAGATTAATTAAAGAAAGAGGTTGAGAGTATGTTATCGGCAATATTAGTAGCTATTATTGCAACTGTTAGTACATGGTGGGTAAGTCATGTAATAACAAGAACATGGTTATATCCATTATGGTCAGGATTTTTAGTGGCATTGGCTATGGGAGAGCCAATAGTGGGAATGCAAGCAGCTGCATATATTCAATTAACTTACTTAGGTTGGATTACAGCTGGTGGTACTATGCCTGGTAATTTAATGGTTGCAGGTGTTTTTGGGACTGCTTTAACTATTTTGTCAGGAGCAGATCCAATTTTGGCACCAACTTTTGCTGTTCCATTTAGTTTGTTGGGAATTTTAACTTGGCAAGCCTATATGACTTTAAATAGTATTTGGTTACACAAAGCAGATAAATATGTAGAAGAAGGAAATTTAACTGGAATAAGATTGATGAATTGGATTCCATCTGGTATATTAAGTTTTATTTTTAATGGAATTCCAGCATTTGCTTTAGTTTATTTTGGTGGTGACTTTGCAACTAGTGCATTGGCAGCTATTCCACAATATTTAATAGATGCATTTTCTACAGTAGGTGCATTAATGCCAGCTCTAGGTATTGCTATGTTATTGATGTATATTGGCAAGAAAAAAATAATTGCGTTCTTTTTTGCAGGATATTTTATGACAGTATATTTACATCTTGATACAATGGCAATTACAGTTTTTGCAGCAATTGCAGGTGTATTAGTATATTTCTTTACAAGAGATAGTGCGGAAGGAGCTTAATTATGGAAAATTTAAATAATGAACAGCCTAAAAAATTAAGAAAAATAGATTTGATTAAACATTGGTTAGGAGGATATTCACAGGAAACTTGTTATAATTATGAAAGATTACAAGCTCTGGGTTCTACTCAAGCTATTATTCCTGTAATTAAACGTTTATATAAGACTAAAGAAGAACGAGCAAGAGCTTTAAAAAAATATATGATTTTCTTTAATACTGAACCATCATTTATAGGTACTGTTATACCAGGAATTGCTGCATCTATGGAAGAACAAGCTGCTAATGGTGTTGATATTAATGATGAGGATATTAATTCTTTAAGAACAGGATTAATGGGACCGATGGCGGGTATAGGAGATACTGTATCACAAGGAATAGTATATCCCATTTTAGCGGGAATAGCTTGTTCATTAGCTTTATCAGGAAATATTGCAGGTCCAATTATTTTTGAAGTTTGTTATAAAATAATAATGCTTACAAGTGGATATTCAATGTATATGTTAGGATATACAAAAGGGAAAAGTGCGATACTTGGGTTTTTGCGTGCAGGTACTTTAAATAAAGTTACAGAAATTTTTAGTATTGTAGGTTTAATGGTTATTGGCTCAATGGCAGCAACAAGGGTTACAATTATTACACCAATAGCTTTTAAAATAGGTGAAGTAAGTCTTAATCTACAACAAGTTTTGGATTCATTATTGCCAGCAATGTTACCATTATTAGCCGTATTAGGAGTATGGAAATTATTAGCTAAAGGATTAAGTGCTACTTATGTTATTGCTATTTTATTTGTAGTAGGTATAGTTTGTTCTTTATTAGGAATTTTAGCAATTCCACCGGCAGCATAAAATATAATTTTAATTTATAGTAGGTTTGGTGAAGAATATGATTGGATTATTATTAGTTAGTCATGGTGAATTATGTGAATATTTATTGAAATCTACATCTATGTTGGCTGGTGAAGCCGAACAATGTAAAGCAGTTTCTTTAAACAAAGGAGAAACGCCTCAATGTTATGAACAAAGAGTTAGAAAAGCAATCGAAGAATTAGATACAGGAGAGGGTGTTATTGTTTTAGTAGATATATTAGGTGGTACACCATATAATACAATTGGTTCATTAAGCCGTGAGTATAATTTAAAAATTATAACAGGTATGAATATGCCAATGTTAGTGTATTTAACATTAGAACGTAATGAAAATATGACTATTGAAGATTTAATTGAAAATGCTAGTGAGACAGCAAAAAATTCGATAAAAATATTACAAAGAAAATAGATATATTATTAAAGAAAATAGGTGATTTTAATGATTGATAATTTATTATTAGCAAGAATAGATGACAGATTAATTCATGGACAAGTAATGACTGCTTGGATGAAAGTAAAACCAGCAAAGCGAATTATCGTTATTGATGATAAAGTAGCAAATGATTCATTTATGATAGATGTAATACAATTAGCAGCACCAACAGGAGTAAAAGTAGATGTATTATCTTGTGAAAAAGCTATAGAAAATATTAGTTTAGGATTGAATGTACCTACTATTTTGTTAGCTAAAGGACCAGATACTTATAAAAAATTAATTGATGCTGGTTTGGATATAAGCGAAATTAATGTAGGGGGTATGGGAATGACTAGTGAACGACGTACATTATATAAAAATATAGCAGCTTCAGATGAAGAAAGGAATATTTTTAAAGAATTTTTAGATAAAAATATAGAAGTAAAAATTCAAATTATACCATCTAATAATGCTATTGAAATGAAAGAGGCATTAAAATAATTTTATCAGGGGTTATTTATTATGAAAGCGATGCGATTACATGATGTAGGAGTTTTTACTTTAGATAATGTAGAAAAGCCTATGCCAAAAGGAAATGAAATTTTAATAAAAGTAAATGCATGTGGAATATGCGGTTCAGATATACCACGAGTATATGAATTGGGAACAAGAGTATATCCTGTTACATTGGGACATGAATTTTCAGGAACTGTATGTGAAGTAGGAAATGAAGAAGATAAAAAATTAATAGGAAAAAAGGTAGCAATTTTTCCTATTATTCCATGTAAAAAATGTGTTAATTGTCAAACTGGAAATTATGCTCAATGTGAGAATTATCAATATTTAGGTTCTAGAAATGATGGAGGATTTGCAGAATATTGTTTAGTTCCTAGTAGATGGCATTTAATATTTTCTAATAATATAGAAACATCTATAGAAGATTTAGCTTTAGTAGAGCCAGCAACTGTAGCACAACATGCTATTAGAAAAAGCAATCTTAGAGCAGGTGAAAATATTGTTATTATTGGGGCTGGTCCTATAGGAATTTTAGCTGCAAGATGGGCTAAAATTTTTGGTGCAAATGATATAATTTTAATGGAAATTGATAAAGTTAAAATAGATTTTGCTAAAAAATTAGGACTAAATGTCGTGGATGTTAATGATTCTGAATGTATAGAATTTATTAAGATGAAAATGAAAAATATTAATGTAGTAATTGAAGGAACAGGAACTACATCTGGAATAAATAATGCAATAGAATTAGTATCTACTTTTGGAAGAATTGTTATGATGGGAAATCCACATAAAGATACACAAATAAAATTACAAAATCATAGTTTAATATTGAGAAAAGAAATTAATTTGATAGGGATATGGAATTCATATTATGTAGATTTTCCTTTTAATGAATGGAAATATACGGTTAAATCTATAGACGATAAGATATTAAAAGTAGATGATTTAATAACACATAAGTCATCATTATTAAACTTAAAATCTATGTTTGATAAAATTTATAATAAAGAAATAAGTATTTGTAAGGCTATATATAGTGATAATATTTTATAAATATTTTAAGAGGAAGGTGAAATTTTGCTGAATGATATTGTTTTTATAAAAAATTCTACAGGTTTACATGCTAGACCTGCTGTAGAACTTATAAAATTAGCAAAAAAATTTAAAAGTAAAATTTTATTAAAAAATGGAGATAAAGAAGCTAATGGTATAAGTATCATGGAAGTTATGGCTTTAGGAGCTACAAAAAATAGTAAAATAGTATTAATAATAGATGGTATAGATGAAGAAGAAGCAATGGCAGCTATAAAAACATATATTACTCAATTACATGAATAATGTTATGGGAGGTAATTTTGATGAATATAAAAATTGCTCCATCATTAATGTGTATGGATTTATTAAATGTAAAAAAACAAATAGAGATTTTAGATAATTACTGTGATTATTATCATGCAGATATAATGGATGGACATTTTGTAAAAAATATTTGTTTGTCTATTGATTTTATAAAACAATTAAGAACGATAACAACTAAACCTATTGATTGTCACTTAATGACAACTAATCCAGAAAATTATATTGATGAATTGATAAAAGCAAAAGTAGATTATATTTCGCTTCATGTAGAAACAATAAATGGACAAGCTTTTAGATTAATTGATAAAATTAAATCTGCAAATCTTGGTTTTGGCATAGTATTAAATCCTGAGACTAATTTTAGTTGTAGCTTGGCATATTTATCATTAGTTGATTTAATAACAATTATGACGGTTGATCCAGGATTTGCAGGTCAAAAATTTATTGAGAATAGTGTTTTTAAAATAAAGGAAATAAAAGAATATAAAAAAAATAAAAAATTTTCTTATAAAATTGCTATTGATGGAAGTTGTAATAAAAAAACATATAGTACTTTAAAAAATGCAGGAGCTGAATGTTTTATAGTAGGTTCATCAGGTTTGTTTAGTCTAGATGATGATTTAGAGGTAGCATGCAATAAAATGATGAATGATGTGAAAAATGCAGTTTGATTGGTAAATACTATGAATGATGTATTTAGAGATTTTAATAAAAGAAGGTAAAGTAATGGATTATAAAAAGAATAAAAATATTATCATCCAAGAATGTAACACTGCATTAGAAAAAGTTAATATTGATGACGTAAATACTTTAGTACAAATAATATTAGAGGCAAAAAATGTATTTTTTATTGGGATAGGTAGAGTAAAATTAGGATTAGAAGCATTTGCTAAAAGATTAAATCATTTGGGAATAAGAGCATATATGGTTGGCGATATTAATGAACCAGCAATGAGGAGAGATGATGTTTTAATAGTAGGTTCAGGGAGCGGAGAATCATTAATTCCTATTGCAATAGCAAAAAAAGCAAAACAATTAGGAGGGAAGATAATACATTTAGGTTCAAATCAACATAGTAGTATTAGTAAATTTACGGATTTAATGATAAGGATTCCAGTACAAACTAAATTATATTTACCAGATGAGATAAATTCTAGACAACCAATGTCTTCATTATTTGAACAATGTATATTATTATTTGCAGATATTATTGCAATGATGATTATTGAGAAACAAAATATAGATTTAAAAAACTTGTGGAGTTTTCATGCAAATTTAGAATAATCTAATAATATCTAATGAGGAGTAAATATAAAATGAAAACAGCGGTATTTACAAATATTAGAGAAATTGGTTTACAAGAATGTGAAACGCCAGTTGTTAAGAAAAATAAAGTTTTAGTGAGAATAGATGCCTGCGCTATTTGTACATGGGAAGAACGTGTTTATACAGGTGTAAATAAGGTAGAATTTCCATTTATTGGTGGTCATGAAATTGCTGGTAAAGTAGTAGCAATGGGTGATGAGATAAATAAAACAGAATGGAAAATAGGAGATAAAGTAGTAGTTGGAGTAACTTTACCGTGTAGAAATTGTTATTATTGTAAAACAGGAAATGAACAAAGCTGTGAATATTTTAATCATAGTGCGCATTTAGATGGCTTGCCATATAAAGGAATGGGTGGATTAAGCGAATATTTATTAGTTTCTCCAGATTGCATTTTCAAATATGATAATATTTCACCTTATAGGAGGCGCAATGATATGTGCAGCTAAAAAAGCAAATATACCAGTTTGTGTGCATTTATATCATGGTGAAGATTTAGACTATTTAAAAAAGGCGTTAGATTTAGGATTTACTAGTATAATGTATGATGGTTCAAATAAAAATTATGAAGAAAATGTAATATTTACAAGAAGAGCAGTAGAATTAGCAAATCAATATAATGCAACAGTGGAAGGCGAAATAGGAATAATGGCATCTAATTTACCAGTCAAAGAAAAAACAGGTATTTATACAAATCCTAATCAAGCTATAGCTTTTGCTAAAGAAACAAAAATTGACGCGATGGCATGTTCTTTTGGTACTATACATGGTATTTATTTAGATAAACCTAAAATAGATTATTCTATTATTGAAAAAATTAGAGAAAAAGTAAATATTCCTATAGTAATGCATGGTGGATCAGGTGTGTTACCTGAGCAATATAAGTTATGTATAGAAAAAGGTATAAGAAAGATAAATTATTATACTTATATGTCAAAAGCTGGTGGTGAGGTAATTGCAAATAGAGTATTAAATAATATGAATAGTGAAATACATTATTATCATGATTTTGTTTTAATTGGAAAGCAAGCAATGAAAGAAAATGTGTTAAAAGCAATGAAAATAATTTATAATTTATAATTTTATTAAATAAAACAGAGGTAATATATTAAATATTTAGTATATTACCTCTATTTTTATTGTGGGAAATTGTGATTTTGAAACAGTTTGATAGTATTTAAATAAAAAATAAAAAGAAAATGTAAAAAAATCACAAAAAAGATGTTGACAAAGTGATTTATAGTAGATATAATAATTAAGCACTCAACGAGAGGGCAACTCAAAAGAAGAAAATTGTTAAAAACAAAAAATAAATTAAAAAAAGTTCTTGACAAGATAAACTTCTTGAGTTAAGATATACAAGCTGACTTTTGAAGCCAGCAAGAAATGTTCTTTGAAAACTAAACAATGCACAATATGTTTTCTAACATAAACGAATGTGCGGTATCTGCTTTTATAGCAGATTACCTAATAAATTCTTTTTAAACAGATAATTAAAGAGCCAATCGGTTCTTCGAAAAATAATTTTTTTGGAGAGTTTGATCCTGGCTCAGGACGAACGCTGGCGGCGTGCTTAACACATGCAAGTCGAACGGGGTGTTTATTTCGGTAAACACCAAGTGGCGAACGGGTGAGTAACGCGTAAGCAATCTACCTTCAAGATGGGGACAACACTTCGAAAGGGGTGCTAATACCGAATGAATGTAAGAGTATCGCATGAGACACTTACTAAAGGAGGCCTCTGAAAATGCTTCCGCTTGAAGATGAGCTTGCGTCTGATTAGCTAGTTGGTGAGGGTAAAGGCCCACCAAGGCGACGATCAGTAGCCGGTCTGAGAGGATGAACGGCCACATTGGGACTGAGACACGGCCCAGACTCCTACGGGAGGCAGCAGTGGGGAATCTTCCGCAATGGGCGAAAGCCTGACGGAGCAACGCCGCGTGAACGATGAAGGTCTTAGGATCGTAAAGTTCTGTTGTTAGGGACGAAGGGTAAGAATCATAATACGGTTTTTATTTGACGGTACCTAACGAGGAAGCCACGGCTAACTACGTGCCAGCAGCCGCGGTAATACGTAGGCGGCAAGCGTTGTCCGGAATTATTGGGCGTAAAGGGAGCGCAGGCGGGAAACTAAGCGGATCTTAAAAGTGCGGGGCTCAACCCCGTGATGGGGTCCGAACTGGTTTTCTTGAGTGCAGGAGAGGAAAGCGGAATTCCCAGTGTAGCGGTGAAATGCGTAGATATTGGGAAGAACACCAGTGGCGAAGGCGGCTTTCTGGACTGTAACTGACGCTGAGGCTCGAAAGCTAGGGTAGCGAACGGGATTAGATACCCCGGTAGTCCTAGCCGTAAACGATGGATACTAGGTGTGGGAGGTATCGACCCCTTCCGTGCCGGAGTTAACGCAATAAGTATCCCGCCTGGGGAGTACGGCCGCAAGGTTGAAACTCAAAGGAATTGACGGGGGCCC
>OJRR01000107.1_pt1 | contig 32535 bp, 30 predicted proteins | sample 1599251 | NCBI WGS metagenome assembly OJRR01 (sample SAMN03922536, study PRJEB24848) | human gut metagenome | isolation source: stool sample | host: Homo sapiens | place: Germany | collected 2010-05
ATAAAAAATACATTACAAAATAACCAATCCCTTTCTTCCGGGTTTTCAAACCCTTCATCCATGTAAGGGTTTAAAAAAAAAACTGAATAACTGAATACTGAATACGGAACAAGGCAATTGCAGAAAGGATTGTTCTTATATTTTTCGCGCACTTATAAACATTTTCTCAATTTTTATCAGAAAACTCTTGCAGATATGAAAATAAAATCGTAACTTTGCTGATGCAATAGAAATATTAATAACATTGGGATTATGAAGCAGGTAGAAGAAAGATATATCAGTTTGTTGACCGATTTCGGTTTCAAGCGAATTTTCGGATCAGCTCCCAACAAGGATTTGCTGATCTGTTTCCTCAACAGCTTGTTCAACGGAAGACAGGTTGTTAAGGACGTGAAGTATCTGAACCCGGAGCACGTGGGAGATGTATATACCGACCGCAAGGCCATCTTCGACGTATATTGTGAAGGAGAAAACGGCGAGAAGTTTATCGTGGAAATGCAGAATGCATACCAGACATACTTCAAGGACCGTGCCCTGTTCTATTCCACCTTCCCTATCCGTGAGCAGGCTCCCAAGGGTAATGAATGGGATTTCAAGCTCAACCATATCTACACCATTGCCCTGCTCAACTTCAATATGAACGAGGAAGCCTTCAATAAGGAAGAAATCCGCCATCATGTGCAGTTGTGCGATACTGCCACGCACAAGATATTCTACAATAAGCTGGAATTTATCTACGTGGAAATCGCCAAGTTCAACAAATCGCTTGACGAGTTGGAAACGCTCTACGACAAGTGGCTCTATGCCCTAAAGAATCTCTATAAGCTTACTCAGCGCCCTAAGGCGTTATGCGACAAGGTCTTCGACCGCCTATTCGAAGAAGCCGAGATTGCAAAATTCACTCCGCAGGAGCAGCGGGAGTATGAAGCCAGCAAGATGGCATATCGTGATATCAAGAATTCAATTGATACCGCCAAGCGAGAAGGTAAAGAAGAAGGACTTGCTGAAGGCATGGAGAAGGGGCTGGCTGAAGGAATGAAAAAGGGCTTGGCAGAAGGAGTGGAAAAGGGCTTGGCTGAAGGCATGGAGAAGGGCTTGGTAAAAGGCTTGGCTGAAGGCATGGAGAAGGGCATGAACAAACGAAGCCTTGAGATTGCCAGAAAGATGCTGGCGAATGGTATGGATGCTGCCACGGTGATGGAAATAACAGGATTGTCGGAGAGTCAGTTACAGCAGCTGAAAGGATAAGGAACTGCCTGGAGAAACGAATGATCTCCGAGGCTGCATCTTTGACATCTATTGTGTTACCGACGATGGCAAGCATTTCATCGTTGAGATGCAGAACAGATGGGTACCTTTCTTTGCGGCTGCACCCTTTCGGCTTGCCCCACACGCCCTGAAGGGGCAGAAGCTCCTAGCCCAGGGCAACACCCTGGGTATTAATGAAATATAAACCAACGCCCTGTAAGGGCAAAAGCTTCAAAAATATTTGAATTTTAATCTATAGGCTTATGGTACATGTAAATGAAACAATAGTTATATATTCACTTTTGCGTGATTTTTCTTGCTGAAAAGTTTGTTTTATCAAAGATTATTCGTATCTTTGCAGCGTCAGTCCTCGCCAAGCCTCTTAACAATGCTCAAATCGTGCGAGGCGTTTTTTATTTATACGTTCCTCAGATTTTTGCACTTCTATTGAGAACTTGCCCATTTTCCCAATTTTTATCAGAAAACTCTTGCAGATATGAAAATAAAATCGTAACTTTGCTGATGCAATAGAAATATTAATGACATTGGGATTATGAAGCAGGTAGAAGAAAGATATATCAGTATTGAAGCCAGCAAGATGTCATATCGTGATATCAAGAATTCGATAGATACCGCCAAGAGAGAAGGTAAATTTCTCTTCCTTTCTTTGATAAGAGTGAGGAAGAATGCGAGACAGGTTTTGAAAAATGGATTTATGTATTGAAGTATATGGAAGTATTGGAAAGATTGCCTTTTACGGCACAGAAAAAGATATTCGATCATCTTGCTAAATTGGCGGATGTGCGTTGTTTGAGTAGTGAGGAGCAGGAAAAATACGATGAAAGTATTAAGGCTGTTGATGATTACTACTCCGGCCTTTATGGCTCTTATATTGAAGGCGAGGAAAAGGGAATGGCTAAAGGTATTGCTAAAGGAATTGCTAAAGGTAGAGCAGAAGGTAGAGCAGAAGGTAGAGCAGAAGGTGAATTATCTAAAGGTTTGACAATAGCCCGTAACTTGTTGTCAATGGGTATGTCTTGGTCGCAAATCATGCAGGCTACTGGATTGACAGAAGAAGAATTGAAGCCGCTTCAGGCGTAGTGTATATCTCGGCTGCACCCTTTCGGCTTGCCCACACGCCCTGAAGGGGCAGAAGCTCCTAGCCCAGGGCAACACCCTGGGTATTAATGAAATATAAACCAACGCCCTGTAAGGGCAAAAGCTTTAAAAATATTCGAATTTTAATCTATAGGCTTATGGTACATGTAAATGAAACAATAGTTAGAGCTCTTCTCTCAAGCTGGCAGAATGGGTGAAGAAACTGAAGGCTCATAAGGCTGAGCAACTGGAGAAGTTGCGCAACGTGGAGAAGTGTGACTTTGAATTTCAGTTCTGATGCGAGTCAATATATAATACTAGCCTCCCCTAATACTTCCTGATAACTTTTTCTAAAACTTTTCCCCGATTTTCTTGCATGTATCGAAATATTGTTTATCTTTGCTTCCATTTTCTTGTTCAAAATTAGAAGCATATTGGAGTCTTCTATAGTCAAAGCCCAAAAAATATTTTGAAATAATCTCGAAAAAAAAAGCCCAAATCGTTTTTTTTATGTATCTTTGCAGAAATATTTAAAATAAATGGGTATGGATAATGATAAGTACATTCGCACTATTCAAGAACTCGAGAAAGTCGGTTCCAAATGGTGGCCAAAAGAAGTAAAGGAAGAAGCCGAAAAGATGAGTGTCTTGCAGTATTTGCTTGATACTCAGGATAAATTTATTTCGTTGCTGAATCTTGCTGACAGAACGGATTTAGAGCAGATTTTTTCTCTTGTAGAGGCGGCAAAATTCGGTTGGCATCTGTTTCTTAAGCATCTCATGATATTATCAGATATAGGTTCCGAGCAACTGCAAAGATTCAATGCTTCTTTCTCTGAACTTTTTGCAGATAATATGCTCGTATATGAGATTGATGGAAGTGAATATTCCTATTCATTTACATGCCTGCCTGTCAAAGGTTCACCATCTAACAAGAAATTGCAGATTGATTCATTACAAGGACTACATGCCCCTTGCAAAAATGCGAATCTTTGTAAAGATTTGGTTGTCCTCTTGCTGTTTGGGGCATATTCTGTCAATGCCGGAACTAGAGCCGTGCTGGAAAAGTGTAAGTTGGGTTTCTTGTTGGGTAAAAAGAGCAAGATAACGGTTTATGTAAAGCAGAACTACATCCGTGTAAGCCGCATCGTGGGAGGTAAAATGGCTAATGATCTTGGTAATGCTGCTCAGTTGTATGCGGTCAGATATTTGTCTGAAAAACTTGGAAAAGAGTATCGTGTGGTAAGTAATGGCACAATACCTGGAGTCCAGTTGGATGACGACAAAGAGGCCACATTCGATATTGTTGTAGATAGAATAGCTGCCGAAGGCCGTTTTAAGCCCTATGTAGGTATAGAAGTCTCTTTTCAGGAGACCTCTAACAGTACTGTTGAAAGAAAGGGACGGGAAGCTAGGGCCAGATTTCAGAGTACTATCAACAGAAGAAGCTATGTGGCTTATATCATTGACGGAGCCGGTAACTTCTCGCGCACATCGGCTGCCAACGATATGTGTATGAACAGCCATTGTAATGTGGGCTATACAGAGAAAGAATTCCAATTACTGATAGAATTTATAAAGGAAAAATTAGGATGATACATTTCATAGATCTTTTTGCTGGAATCGGTGGAATCAGATTAGGGGTATCTAATGCTCTTAAAGCGCATGGTATCCTTTCGGATTGTGTGTTGTCAAGCGAAATAAATCCTAAAGCATGTGAGACGTACCAACTTAACTATAACGAGTATCCGCAAGGCGACATTCATGAGATTAGCGATATACCTGCATTTGATTTCCTGCTGGGTGGTTTCCCATGCCAGCCTTTCTCCTACGCAGGTAAACGTATGGGCTTTGGTGATACCCGAGGTACCCTGTTTTTTGAGATAGAGAGAATATTGGGGAAATATAAACCAAAAGCTTTTCTTCTTGAAAACGTAAGAGGACTCTATACACATGACCATGGACGAACGTTTGAAACCATCATGCAAAAACTGCACGATTTAGGATATGGGACATACGATTTGCTGCTGAACAGTTCTGATTTTGGCGTTCCGCAAAACCGTGTGCGCCTATATATACTTGGCATATTGGGTGCTGAGCCTAAAATGACGCTTCAAACAAACTTGGGCGCAAAAGATTCGCATTCATTTAAAAATAAACCATGTGAACTCAATCTCTTCGAACTCTCCTATAGTCCGAAACGTACTACGGTTTCGCAAATATTGGAGGAACAAGTGGATGAAAAATATTATTGTTCGGAAACTTTTCAGAAACAGTTGAAAAAAGTTACCGGCGATGATTTGAGCAAACTCCATGGTTATCGCCTGATTGATTATCGTGGTGGTCAGGCTATTCATTCTTGGGAACTAGGCAAGAAGGGTGAATGCACAGAGCATGAAATAGAATTTCTTAACCTGCTGGTTACCCATAGACGGCATCCGGAGTTTGGAAAGGATAAAGATGGAAAACGCCTTACCATAGAGCAGATTAAGACTTTCTACCGGAGAGAAGATATTGTGGATATTATTCCTTCGTTACTTAAAAAGGGATATATTCAGGAGATTGAAGGAAGGTATAATCTGGTATGTGGTAATATGTCGTTTGAGGTATTTAAATTCCTCGACCCAGACAGTATCTCAATTACGCTTACCTCTTCCGATTCTAATCGCCTTGGGGTGATACAGAATAACATAGCCCGGAGAATAACTCCGAGAGAATGTGCCAGACTGCAGGGATTCCCTGATTCTTTCATTGTGAACCCTACTGATGCCTATGCCTACAAGCAGTTTGGCAACTCAGTATCTGTACCTGTAATAGAAGCCGTAGTTAATGATTTCCTGGATAATAATATGGAACAGCTCGGCTGGAAAGACAGACGGGAAGTGAATGAAAAAAAGAAACTTGCCTAATGATATCATAAAATAGATAGATATGAAAACGATAAAAATGAATGAATTGAGTAACTGGTTGGTTACTTATATTACAGACTTTATTCATGGAGCTCAGGCAGAGAATGCGCCTGAGTTCTTAAAGTGGGCTAAATCTTTTAAAAGGGAGGAAGCTGAGTCTATTGTAAAAGCCGAGTTTGTAAATGACTGGGGATATGATGAGCGAAGTGAAATTTCTGAAGAAGAAGCGATACTCTATGCCCGAGCTTTACTGGAAAGGATTTTGTCTTCCTGGTTTATGTCGTGAGTTTTTGGATATAGGATTAGATTTTGTTTGTTTTTAAACATAAAATTATAAGAAATTTTACTTTAAGAAAAGGGTTCTTGGAATTAAATGTGGAACCCATAGCTCTTTTAAGGGCTTTGTCATGCTTGTTGTGATGATGCTTATGACGGCAAGTAGTGCGATGGCAGAAGTCATAGATGGAATTCGTTATTTGTTAGAATCTGATACGAAGACAGCAACGCTTCTTCCTAAAATGGAAGGAAAATATTCTGGCGATATTATCATTCCAGAGAAGGTTAAGAGTAATGATTCGTTTCAGTATGGCTTGCTGAAAGCCGTAAAAGGATTTATAGCAAATAGAAAATATACAAATATATAAACGGCTCAGCATTCATTCTTTCATAAGGATAGTGCTAGCCTGTAATAACTTTTAAATATAGAAAATATGGACACGAACTTATCTTTCAAATTTACAGCAGTGTATTCCGTAGACAAGGAAAATCTTACTTGCGAAGATATGTCTATGAAAGTAAAGATTGCCGGCATCAATTATCATTTAAATAAAAATGATGGTGATTATTTTGGGTTGTTGGCTGGCTATATTAAAAACGAGCCTGATAATCCGGTTGATTCATCGGCTATCGGTATCTATGCAAATAATGGAAAGCTTGTTGGTTATATACCAAAGGCAGAAATAGCCGAAGTCAACAAGTATACGGAGGGCGAAATGATGCCATGTTTTCTGCAGATAGTTCCTTTTATTGATGATGAAGGAAATGTTGCAATGCAAGGAACTGCTATATTGCTAAAACTTTATGAAGGCAAGGAAGACATGATGCAGCAGATGATTAATGATATTATAGTTCGCGTAGGTGGAAAAACTTGTGAACAGTTTGGCGAATTAAGAGACAAATTGGATAAAACTAAGTTAAATAAATATATTGAGATTGGTGAAGACTTATTGGGTCAATTCGGTTTTAATATATTTCGTTATGAGATATTACCAACAAGTGAGAAACCGAAAGATTGGTCACAAGATGTTGTCCAATTTGATATTGAAGACATCAATTGTTATATAGACATTTATTTTATAGAACCAGAAGAAATGGGGATATTGTCAGGTTATTTGCTTAATGATGGCATATACAGTTCTGATGGAGATTTAATTGGGCACGTTCCTGATTCTGTATTGTCTCGAACAAATGAGATGTCAAAAGGTAGAAAGCTATTCTGTCTTTATACTGTTTATGAAAAAGTGAATTCTGCAAATAAATTATGTTTGGCTTCTAAAGTCATTACATTTAAATTTTATGAGGATGAAGAGGATTACAATTTAGCTCTTATTGGTAATTTTGGCTATGATTTTATAAAAGCCCATATTAATGAAATGAAGGAGTCGCAGAAGAAAATAGCTAAACTAACGCAGCATGGAGAGAAATTAGAAATTTCTAATGAATATCATGATTTCCGTAAAAAAAACTAATGCGCTTGTTGGTTTCGTAATTCAAGGGATTTTAAGTCCGATAAAATATAAACAGAGGGGCAGTAAGATCAAACTGCCGCCTCTCGTTTGTAATATTGACAGTTTACTTATGTATATAGAAAGTGTAATTTAAAATGTAAGATTATGAAAAAAAATACTTTAAGAAATGGGTTCTTGGGAAGCAAATGTGGAACCCGCTGCTCTTTTAAGGGCTTTGTTATGTTTGTTGTTATGATGCTCATGACGGCAAATAGTGCTATGGCTGAAGTTATAGATGGACTTCGTTATATGCTGGATTCTGAAACGAAGACAGCAACGCTTATGCAAAAAACAACTGGATTTTATTTTGGTAATATTATTGTTCCTGAAAAAGTTAAAGATAATGATGGGGTAGTGTATGTTGTGACAGCATTGGGTAAACATTGTTTTGATAGTTGCAATGGTTTGACGTCTATAACAATCCCATCATCTGTTACTTATTTGGGGGAATGTTGTTTCAGTGGTTGCAGTAAATTAAAATCTATCATTATCCCTCCATCAGTTACTTTCATGGGATATTCATGCTTCTCAAGATGTAGCAGTTTGAAAACTATTACAATCCCATCATCTGTTACTTCTTTGGATTTTGAATGCTTCGAAAATTGCAGCGATTTGGAGTCTATCGTTATTCCTTCATCTGTTTCATTATTGGGAATGAATTGCTTTAAAGATTGTAGCAGTTTGAAAACTATTACTATTCCTACATCTGTTACTTCTTTGCCATATGGGTGCTTCGCAAATTGTATTTAGAGCCTTATAACTAACCACAACTTACTATGACTAACCAAACATAAAGCCTTGATTTTCAATATTATTTGATTTTTTAACACTTTCTGAGTGCTTTTTGGCAGTTCCCGATTTTCCACATATTTTTGCAACGTATTTCTACCGTGGAGAATTTGCGGAGCTTTTATTTTGTCATATCGTGAACGTAGTTGACAAGGGTTTACGAGTGGTTACGATGGAGGACAAATTTGAAGCTGATAGGCAAAAAGCGTTATATCGTGGACTTGGTTGACAAAGGTTGTCAATAGTTCACTTCCGTTTACTCCATCGGTGGAATACTCAAAGTATGTAGAACATAGCAATATCAAAGAGTATGAGACCGACAAGAAAATGTGAATTTTGTGGCAAGACATTTGTGCCAAGGAGTGGTATGCAGAAATACTGTTCCGAAGAATGTCAGGCAGAGGCAAAACGCCTTAGGAAGAAAAGACAGCAGGACTTGATTAACGGCATTGAGCCTATCATGGATCTGCAACATCAGGAGTATCTTACCTTTTCCAAAGCTGCCATACTGATGGGATGCACCCGACAGTATATCTACAAACTTGTTGCTAACGGCAAGTTGAAGGCATCAAGATTAAGCAACAGAATGGCATTCGTGAGAAAATCTGATATAGAGAAGATGTTTGAGGGTAATCCCTACAAGCGTGTGATTCCTGCCAGCAAGAGCAAACCCTGTAAAAAGGCAAAAACAGGAAAGCCAACACAGAAACAGGAATCGACAAAAGGGAAAGAAGAGAATGAGGTGCTTGACTATTATTCGGGTGAGGAAGTTATGTCCATTTATAAGGTCAAGAAGTCTTGGCTCTACACCTCTGCCAAGCGCAACCAGATACCGATGTGTCGTATTGCTGGCAAGAACTATTACAGCAAACGGCATATTGATGAGTTCTTCGGTACTGCCGTTGACCTCAACAGTATCACGGAATGGGTGACTGCTGATGATGTAGAGGATGCTTTCTGCATGAGCAAATCGGCACTTCGGGCATACGCCTATCGTCACAAGATACCGACCAAACGTGAGTATGGTCGTACTTATTACTCCAAGGAGCATCTTGAAGAATTGCGCAGGACTGACCTCATGAGCGATGACAGCTATTATACCACAGAGCAAGTACAGCAGTTATATGGTCTGACAAGTGCCAATATCTGCCATATAGTGAAAGTTCACCATATCAGTAAGGTAAAAGTGGGTATAAAGAACCTGCTTTTGAAGACAGATGTGGAGCGTGCAATGACAGAAAGGGCAGCAAAAGGACTGTGATTTCAAATGATTTCAGCATTATCCATCAGTTACTATGAATAATTGGAGTCACGGAGATTTCATTCCGTTATTTTGCAGCCGTGAAGAGACACTTCACCATGAATAATCATCAATAATACATATCAGTTATGAGCAACATTTGCAAGACCGTATCATTGCGTACGCGTAAAATCAAGGACGGACGCATGCTGTCCTATTATCTTGACTATTATCCAGGCTATCGTGACGAGAGCACGATGAAAGTCATCCGCCATGAGTCGCTTGGCATCTACATCTATGCCAAGCCGAAGAACCAGACGGAACAGAAGTACAACCTCAACCTTACGGCAAGAGCCGAAGCGATACGCTGCCGCCGTTTTGAGTCTATTGTCAACGAGCGTTACGATTTCTTCGATAAGGAGAAGATGAAAGGCGATTTCCTTGCCTACTTCAAGAGACTGGCAGACAAGAATAACTCCAAGTGGCAACACGTCTACATGCACTTTCGTACCTTCACGCAAGGCAAGTGTACCTTCGGGGAGATAAACGTGGACTTGTGCAACAGATTTCGTGAGTATCTGCTGACAGCACCACAGGGACTGCATAAGAACAGAAAGCTACATATAAACTCAGCAGCTAACTACTGGTCAACTTTCCGTGCCTTGTTACATACAGCTTTTCGTGACCGCAAGATTAAGGAGAATCCCAATGGTTTCTTGGAGCGTATCGAGACAATCCCGACTGACAAGGAGCATCTTTCACAAGACGAGGTTATCCGCTTGGCATCCACGCCATGCTCTGCTCCTGCCTTGAAGCGAGCCTTCCTGTTCTCTTGCCTAACGGCATTGCGAAAGAGCGACATCAAGAAACTCACTTGGGAGGAGATACAGCCATACGGCAGCGATGGTGTGATGTATGTCACCACACGAATGCAGAAGACAAAAGACATCGTGCATAACCCAATCAGTGAGGAAGCCTTGGAACTGATAGGCTATTCACCAAATAAACGAGGCAAGGTGTTCCCCGATTTCAAAGACTCCATGACGCAGGCACCATTGAAGAACTGGCTGAAAGATGCAGGGATTACCAAGCATATCTCCTATCATTGTTCACGCCACAGCTTTGCCTGTCTCCAGTTAGACGCAGGAACAAGTATTGCCGTAGTGCAGCGTTATCTCGGTCACAAGAATGTGGCAACGACAGAGGTGTATGCCAAGATTTCCGATGCTCAGAAACGTGCTTCGATTGGCTGCATCACCTTGAAGAAGTAACCATTTGACAATAATACACAGAAAAGGACTGTTGGAATGATAGTGTTCCAATAGTCCTTTTCTCGTTTTGTTGGTTCTATTTGCTGTCGTGGATAGAACCAATCCGACAAATACATCCTAATTTCTGTTGATATTAAAGAGGAACTGCAAATATCCCTTTTCTTCATCCTTACCTTTGTAGTCAGCAATTAGCGGCAACTGGCACTAACGAGCAGTTTAAAGTATGATTCAGAGTATGATATCATATTAGAACGCTAATAAAGCGTAAAAGAAAGAGTGCCAGAGAACGTAAATGCTGTTTTTACATGCTTCTGCATCTAACTTTGTGGAAGTTTTTGAACGAATAACAATAAAACGAATACGATAATGACAGAAAACAAGACAACTTCAGATTGTACCATCTACGCTTTTGTTGGTACTGCAATTCTCGCCATCTCTCTTGTCGTGGCGATGTATGTAGGCAATGACTTTCACCAAAGTCTGTTTGTCGAGTCAATCATCTTTGTAGGGAGCAACATCCTGCTTTGGGCGATATTCATTTCTATGGTGAATTATCCCTATGAACTGATGACCATTGGTAGCAACAGCAAGACAAAGAAAAACGTTGTAGAAGCAGAGCCAGCAACAGAACAAGAACAGCCAAAGCGAACATTACCACAAACAGAGTCAGCACAATACAGTCATGAGGACTATGCCAAGTGTGTAGAGGCACAAGAAAAAGAAGCACAGGAGGAAAAGGACAAGCGAACAAGAGCCGTACTTGACTATGTGCACCGTACCATGTCAAGGTTTCTGTATGAGGAAGATTTGTACAAGGTAATTGAGGCTGTCAAGGAATGGAGCAACGACACCAACTATACCCCGACAGCAATAAACCGCTTCAAGGAAAATGTTGAGAATATCCCTTTAAGGCACTTCGTGTGGAATATCGCAGAACGTTTGGGTAAACGTGATTACACAATGGCAATGCGAATAGCCTTTGTCAAGGCATTGTTCCCCAAACCGTTTGAAGGCTTGGACTACAGCACATTGAAGAACCTGAAAGCACCATGCTCCAATGATGTCATTCCTATTGACGAACCAGACAATGGTAGACATGATTTCCATGATGTTACAGAGAAAACTTCCGAATAATCCCCATTGTTAGAGTTATTCCTTCGTGAATGACAAATGACTGTCACGAACCTCAGTAACGGAAGCATCATTCTGTTCCTTTGTCCCAGTTTTTTAGAACAACTTGTATATGACAAAGGAATTAACTTTCAACGACCTTCCAATGGTCGTTGCCCAGCTTCGGGACGAAGTGGTGGGCATGAAGCAGATGATCGTCAGTCTGCAATCACAGAACAAGCCACACAAGGCTAATACGCACATACCTATGAGTGTGGAGGAAGCATCGGCATACCTGAAAATGCCGATGGCCACCCTCTACATGAAACTTGGAAACGGCAGCATTCCTGCCACCAAGCCGGGCAAGCGTTACTGCCTTTATCAGGATGAACTTGACAAATGGCTGGAGACTAACCGCAAGAATCCTGTACCACTCACAGCAGAGGAAGAGAACGCAGCTATTCTTGCTGGAAACAAGCGCAAGCCGAAACCCTTAAACTGGTAATATCATGGATGCGCTTGAACTCTGTAACAAAATCAACATGGAAGCCGAGTCTTTAGCGGACTCAGGATTCCCTCTTGAGGTATTTCCACAAAAAATGCAGTCCATCATCATAGACATGGTGGTGCACGGCAATTTCAAGGTGGATTATGTCGCCATGTCCATGCTGTCGGCAGCATCAGCGGCTCTTGGCAATACCTATCGTATTCACGTTAAGCAGGATTGGGACACGAATGCCGCTCTTTATATCATATTGGTTGGCAGGCCTGGCATGGGCAAAACTCCACCATTACAGCTTGCATACAAGCCAATTCGGGAGTATGAACGAAAGCTGTTTGACAAGTTTTGCCATGAACTTGACCTGTATGAGGCAGCATGTGCAACAAAGGAAAGCGGAAGCAAGGACATGAAGAAGCCTATTCTGAAAAGGGTCACATTGGATGACTTTACATTGGAGGCTCTGGTATTGGAGCATTACAACAACTTGCGTGGCATAGCCATCAACTATGATGAAATTCTCGGACTGCTTGCCAATACAGACAGGTATGGGAAAAATCCCATGCTTGAACGCCTACTTTCCATCTGGAGCGGATGCCACTTGGAGAACACACGTGTCAAGAATGACCGCCCACAACGTGTAGAAGAGCCATGTGTCAACATCATCGGTACAACACAGACCAAACGAATGAAGGAACTGATGGCTTCCAAATTCATGGATACAGGTTTTCTTGACCGTATTCTGGTTGTATATCCCAAATCCAAGAAAGTTCCACACTGGCTGGATGAGGAAGACAGCCATGTGCGCCAGAGCGAGGCTTCAAGAAAATGGGCTGACATCATCGGGAAAATCTTTGGACTTGACTATGCAAGGTGTAATGACACAAATGAATGTTGTCCAAATATCCTTTATATGGACAAGGACGCACACTCCCTTTTCTTTGGTTGGTGGAACAGAAATGTGGATGCCATCAATGCCATAGAGGACGATGAAGATGTTGAAACGAGGGTGATGAAGCACAATACCCACGTCGCACGCATTGCCTTATTGCTCCAAGCTCTAAGATACGCCTGTGGCGAGAGCCATCTGCAAAGTATTGATGTGGATTCCATAGAAGGAGCATTACGACTCAATGAATACTGTGAGAATTGCTATCAACGCTGCCGAGCCTTTGTTGCTGAAGACACCTGTGATTCTATGTCCAAGGAGTTGCTGTATCTGTTGGAAGACAGTTTTGACACAAAAACAGCCATAAAAACAGGAATGGAGAATCTGCATGTTACAGACCGTACTGTGATGAACTATATAAAGGAGCTTATGAAGTCTGGACTAATCACAAAGGCAAAGAAAGGATTTTACGAAAAAGTAAAGTTCGAAACAGGACAGGCAACTGAAACATAAACCAACCTGTTTTCAGTATTCATTTGTTTCAGTTTTTCAGTTGACAAGTGCGTAACTGAAAACATGAAAGAACTGAAAGCTGAAATTCACCAATAATTCATTTCAGTTACGATGATGAACGAGTATAGATTTCACTTGGAGAAATACAGATCGGGTAATCGTTACACATGCCCGAATTGTGAGCGCAATCGTTGTTTCACAAGATACATAGATGATGAGGGGGAAGTGTCCTTCCCTGACAATGTAGGCAAATGCGACCATGAGCATAGTTGTGGGTATCACTATACTCCTAAAGACTATTTCCGTGAGCATCCAGACTTTCTATCTAAGGACAAATTGCCATATCCGACAAGAAGGAATATCCAACCGAAAGTCGTAGAAAAGCCTATTTCCTATATCGCCAACGCTATTATGGAGCGTTCCTTGTCTCATTACGGAATCAATCCGTTATACCAGTACCTTTCCAAGGTCTTTGGTGAACAAGAGACAGAAAGGCTGATGAAGATGTATCATGTCGGAACATCCTATAAGTGGGGAGGCTCAACCATTTATTGGCAAGTTGACAAGGATGATAAGGTGAGGACTGGCAAGGTCATGCTATATAATTCCAAAGACGGACATCGTGTGAAAGAGCCACGTTCTTATGTTGGATGGGCGCATGCTTTTCTTCTTCTTCCAGATTTCAACTTGTGCCAATGTTTCTTTGGTGAGCATTTGCTGGCACAGCATCCCACAATGTCGGTCGCTATTGTCGAGAGTGAAAAAACTGCCATAATCGCATCCCATTTCATCCCCAATTTCATCTGGCTGGCAACTGGAGGTATGCATGGCTGTCTCAACCAAATCGCTGTCAAGGTATTGGGAGGTCGGGACATCATTCTGTTCCCTGACCTTGGAGCAACGGACAAATGGAAATCAAAAATTCCATTACTGCAATCTGTTTGCAAAAGGGTTGTCATAAGCAACATCTTGGAAGACAATGCCACCGATGAACAAAAGACCAAAGGTCTTGACATTGCCGACTTCCTGCTGATGACGGAAACACCGCAGATGGCGCTACAAAGGCTGATAAAGCAACATCCGCCACTCCAACATCTGATAGCCAGTCTTGGGTTGGTGTTGGTGGAAGAGCCATAGCAGAGTGGGTAAGGATCTGCGGGCACGCTTGCGTGACGGACTTTCACAAAAGTCCTAAACATAATAGGGACTTTTAGATTCACCTGCTGGCGCTGTTCACTTAAAAAGTCCCATTATGCTCAGGCTCCGCCCGAGACCTGATGCCAGTTATACCATAACAATGTTACAAATTCAAATGAAATTCCAATGGAAAGAAACATACCACGTGCCGCTATTCATGTCGGCACAGACAAGAAATCGTTCTCGTCTCAAGTAGGCAACGAGGCAGAACGCAGAGGTTGGGACGAGAAGCGTTACCAACTCAAAAATGCGGACATAGACAAGAACAACCATTATAACTACTCACGCAAGAGACTCAACTTTGAGATAGTCAAGGATGGAAAGATAGTGCCTCTTGGTTCCCAGTCGGTGCCGTTGCATGAACGCTTGCAGCACAGACTTGATGAACTTGGCTTCAAGCCGTATATGGATGCCAAGCGTCCCGACCAGGTTTCAAGGAACAGTCCGAACTGCACTGTCGGCATCATCTTCAGTGGTGACCATGATGTGCTTAACAGGCTTGCCTTTGGTGAACAGAAACTCAACACATCAGATCCAAATGCTGACCACAGCAAAGTTGTATTGCAAAAAGGCATCTATGACTGGGCATTGGACACCTACCGCTTTGCATGTGAGAAATGGGGAGAAGAGAATGTCATCGGCTTTGATGTGCATTGTGACGAGACAAGCATCCATGCCCATGTGCAGACCGTGCCTGTTGAACAAGTAAGGAAACGTGGGCGCATCGGAAGCAAGTACATTCACAAGGATAATCCAGAAAATGTTCTTACAACCAAAGAATGGAGAGCTCTTCCAAAAGAAGAACGTGACAACTACACAAAATCGGAAGCGGCAAAGGGTGTTGTTGAAAGGGTCTCTTATGCCAAAGTGTGGGGAGAGCGAGCAAAGGACAAATCACAATACCTTTCCCAACTGCATACTGACTATTACAACAAGGTAGGTCATAAGTATGGCTTGGCAAGAGGTTTCTCCTATGATGAACTTTCAGAGGAAGAGAAGCGAGGACGCAAGCATAAGAACAAGGTGGTACTTGAAGCGGAACGTCAGGCGAAAGTCGCTCTTGATAAAGTGGAGAAATACGCTGTTCTTGCTACTATTGACAAACAAGAGCTTACATTTCCTCTTCTCAACATAAAGATACCTGTACAAGAAGCAATGAATGCCGTTAAGAAAGAACTTGCCATTCCTATTCCTGCACTTATCGGACAAAAGACTTGGCGAGAGGAACGGACAACAAACATCAATGACGCTATCAAGGCTCTTGTCGTTGCCATCAACGCTGAACGTGACAAGCAGAATAATGGTATACGGGCATCTGTCAACAAAACTTACACATACTATATGCAGCAACTCAACAAACTGATTATTGAGAATAAGGCATTGCAGAATGAGAATGAAGCGCTAAAGGCTGAAAATGCAAAAGTGAAGCAACACATATCGCAACTTGACGAGAACGCAATCAAACGAGTGGCTGCTCAAAAGGATGCCGTTATTGAAAGTCTCAATAAGCAATTAGTCTCAAAAAACGAGGACATTACAAAACTCAAGACTGATTACAATACTCTATTGGATAAATACAAAATCTTGGTTCTTCAATGGAACGACTTGACAAAACAGCCTGAAATAATTGAAGCAGTTAAACGTGTGGAAGAACGCAAGGAACAAGAAGCGGAGGCAAAACGTGAGGAACAGGCAAGACTAGACAGATACGAAAGTGTACTTGACCGATTCATTAGTGAAGGTCATGAACAGCTCAAAGCCTTTTCGCAATCAAGCAGAATAGATTTCGAGGAGAAAGAAGCCAAAGCAATCTATTATGGTATTATGGCTACTGCCACAAAATCCAACATTACGCTTCGTTCTCCACAAGGATTCAAATTTGCCGTTGAAAGATTTCTCGCGAGCATGGATTGGAATGGTTGTGGCAACTATCGGAGAGAATGTGTCGCACACTGGACAAAAAACTTTGCTACCGATGAGGTTGTTTATACAGGACCCATCATTCAGAACTTCCTTTCGTTCATTGACCACATGTCGTGTAACGCAGATACATACGTTTCACTTGGCGGCTCCAATGGTTGTGCTGACCAACTCACTAATTGGGACGGAACACAGAAGTTGGGGTTAGGAGCATCACCAAAAAAGAAGTCACAAGGGCAGTCACGATAAGTCGTGTGAGAACTGAGAGATGGTTGGTTGCATATGCCGCACCAACTATCTCTCAAATGTTAAAAAGCGTTTGCAGTACAAAAATTTACAATGCTTTCTTCTTTCATCTCAGTAAGTTTCTTTATCTTTGTAGTCAAAATATGACAATTCTTGCAAAAGAAAGTCTATTGGTTTAATCTAACCTCTGAGCAATAACATTGGAAGATAACACCAAACAGCCTTTAACGGCTAACGCTTCATTGTATAATGGGCAGCCTACCGACACAGGCTCATCGTGTCCAAGTGCAGGACTTACCTCTTGTACGCCCTCCATCTCCAAGAACAAAGGTGGGGTGTCGGTAGAGAATGTGCCTGATGCAAGCAAACAATGGTTCGTTCTGCGAGTTTCATATGGACGTATTGTCAAAGCAAAAGCATTTGTAGAAGCTAAAGGATTTGAATGTTATATTCCTATGCGATACAAAGAGGTGAAGAAACATGACAAGAAACGAATCATTACAGAGCCTCTTCTCTCCTCATTTCTCTTTGTTCATGCTGCAGCAGAACAAGTTGACTCATTTTTGCAAGACAAGAATATCAAGGCTCCAGAGAATAAAGCTTTGTTGAGTTACTATTACGACCATACCTCACATTGTGAAAATTCGCCAACCAAAAATCCACCTCTTGTCATCTCTGATGCAGCTATGGATAATTTTATTCGCTTAACTTCTATACATAATCCTCATATCATCCCTGTTACTTCAGAGAATATCAAATACAAGTTAGGGGATGAAGTTATGATTACAGAGGGTGATTTTAAGGATATACGTGGCAGGGTGGCAAGAATTGCTGGACAGCAGAGAGTTGTCGTGGAGTTATTTGAGGGCTATTTGGTCGCAACCGCTTATATACCCAAAGATGCTATAAAGATAATCAATTATTAACAATACAAAAATAAAAATATTAGCTAATGGAATTAGATTTTTTATCCAGCATAATAAAAGGAGACAATAATCCTCCTTGTGGGAAAATTGTTTTCGATTCATCAGACCATGTCCGTTTCCAAAATGGACAAAATGTTTCTGGTCATAATTATGGGTGTAATCGGAGATTAGTTATAGAAAATAATATACAGGGGGACGAGGGTTATACTGTAACAATGTATAACCTTGATGGAGTGCACCCTTTTTGGCAGAACAATGTTCAAATGGCGCCCAAACGAATGAAAATTGTCAATGTAGATAGAAACATCGTAGAATTGCGAGGCTATGGTTACGATGAAAACGCTTTGGCTATGGGAGCTCCATTTGAAGCTGCTTCATTCGAAAATTATGGTATTGTCGTCATGATAGAGAATGATGCAATAGTTCGAGCACAATTAAACATGTATGATAGAAACGTAAGTATCGTTTATCTAAAATGAATACAAATTTCAACTTCAAAATACGTCTGTTAGGATATTATAATTTTCCAAATCAGACAATGAAACCTGAAGAGGCCTATGTAAATGATGCTGAAGAATTGGCTCCTTTATTACGAATGTCTCTTGAATCGGTTAAGGACAATCCCTGTGCAGATGACTACATTAAAGATGTTATTGACAATCCCGCAGTTTTTATCTTCAAAGATGAAGAGAATAAACTTTATGCCTACTTTACAGGCACTGGGATAGCCAGAATTACCAATGTGTTTTATAATAAAAATTCTATTAAGCAAGTTCCTTTGAAATATAAGAGGTGGTTCATCCCAGGTAGTCCCATACAATTAATCGAGGAAAACCCTAATTCAGAAGGAACAAATTCCCCATCTGCACCTCCTCAGGCTCAAGATAATACAATATCAACTTTACCCGAAGATAATACCTTTGATTGGACAAACTTTATAAAATAATAAATTATGGCAGATTTAGATTTACGGCCGGTTGATTCTGGTATCTACAGCACTGTCGAAGATAATGAAGCTCTTCCTTTGTTTGTAAGATACACTAATGATGATGCCAGATTTCACGACAAGAACTCTTCTATCTCTTTCGCAGAAACTATTTCTATATTGGCAGGAGTTCACACTTGCTACATCATTCACCGCCAACAAAAAGGCAGGAACAAGGTTTATGAAGAATTAGCTATTAAATTTGATGAGCAGCCATATTGTATGACAGCTCAACTTTCAAGAGACGAGGTGACACTGAGAGCTCCGCATTTTACCATGAAGAATATGGTTCTTCCTGAGGAAGAAGAACAGTATGCTTCACGCAAATGCGAAGTTAGGTTTGTTGACCTTTATGAAGACACATTTAAGCTCTTTAATGGTGTCGGTTCATATTGGATTGGTCATGTCAACGAAGTCGAAGAGTTCTTAAAGAATTGCTTTGCCTTGCCAATTCCGCCTATCGAGATACAGATAGAGGAAGACAAAGAAATGTGGCAAGCATATCTTGATGGACTTAACGAAATTCTTGAAAACAAAAGAGACCTCATAAAGGTTCAATCTGTTCAAAAACAAAAAGGAGGTACATTGAGACTGGACTTTGACATGAACAGTTATGCTCAAAACCTAAAGGCTGCCATTTTTGATAAACTCGTCGGACGATGTGAGCAGAAGGTTGATGTAATAATTGAAGATGGCGAATGCCTGATTTCTTTTGACAAGTACCAGTCTATCTCTGATGATACCATTGAAGATATAAAATCTATCGGTCGAGACTATTGCTACTCTGCAGAATATGCACCTATCAATTCAGTTACAGGAAAGATAACAATTATCTCTAATCCTGATGAGCTAAATAGTGTTTTGGCTGTCATCGACCAAGAGTTGAAAGATTTTGGAGTAACGATAAACAAGGATGAAGATGGCGAGTTCCAGCTGTCTTCTGACAAAGATATTGTTTTCCTTCAGAAGATTGTTGAAACAAACCATAAGGGAATAGCCGAAGTCGTTCCTACGACAAAGCTATTTATGCCACTTTCACCATCAACTGAGAGTATTAACATAGATGAGCTAAAAGCTAATCTTCCAGATACAGCTCAAATAGTTCCTCATGGAAAACACTTTGTCGTTTCAACTAAGCGCCCTCTTGACACATCACTGGAGATATTTAATAGCCTCAAATTCTCAAGTTGTATGGTTAGCATTTCCCCTCAAACTATTGATACATCAATTGAGATTGAAGGTTCCAATATAAAAGGAAATGCCTACACTTGGATTGTAAATGATTCTAACGAGCTCAGCAGATTAGGCCGTCTATTCAATGAAGTTAGGAAAAAGTATCCCGACCAATATGTAAATAGCACGTACTTCTATGCTTTTGCTCCTCAAATTAATAAGATAGCTCTTCAAGAGTTGAAACTTAACAACTACGGAAAAACATCACTTATAGTTGATGTTCCTCGTTCATGTGTAATTTTTACTCCAAAGTCAGAAGAAGACTACATTTCTTTGAAAGAAGACATTCTCTCGCAAATTGGAGCTGACATAATTGCAGATGTGCCTTCATACTCCCCGACCGCAAGAGTTGAGTTTTTAAGTGAGAATGAAGAGTATCGTCGAAGCGTTTTTGAAAAGGTTAATGTTGCATTTACAGACAAGCGCGAACATTTTACCAAGAACAAATTGAGTAAAGACGCAAAGGAGCTTCAATTTGAATTCCACTTCAATGAGATTGACGATAGAGATGAAATCGAAAGAATTCTTGAAGATTCCCTTAAGAGCATTCATGGAATTAAAATTGTCTACGATGACGATAACCGCATGGGCTTTACTCAATGGGCATTGGTCGAGGATCCTTCGCTTTTGCAGGAATTAGATAGAAAACTTCAATCTGAATTCCGCAATGAGAATGTCAACTATATCAATGGAAAGGAATATGATAAGTTAAGCGACGTTGATGACGAAGAGTTGAACCGAAGTCATCTTTCTAAAGATAGAATTATCAAAAGCAAGAGATATAAGTATCTGAAGAATCATAGTTATAGCATTGGTACATGCATCAGAAGGTGCAGAGATTATGCCGTAATTGAAATCAACGAGGAAATTGCAGAGTCTCTTAACCTGAATGAATTCCACATCAGTTCAGGTGACTACATTCAATTCCCTGCTATGGGTGAGACTATGGAACTTATGCGTCAAAGCAATGCGATGAATCGTATTCTTAAGCCAGAAAGCAAATACAACCATAGACCTATCAATCCTAATCTTCCTAACTTCATCTTTGATCCAAAATATGCAAGCGAGACTGTGGTAAACCTTGATGAAGCTAAAGAAGACATTCGAGCTCATAAGATTGGCAATTTGAATGAGAAGCAACTTGAAGCTGTTACAAAATCTGTACTTGCTCAGGATTTAGCTCTTATTCAAGGCCCTCCAGGAACTGGTAAGACTACGGTAATCGCCGAAATCATTTGGCAGGTAATTCGTCGCAATCCTGACAGCAGAATATTGTTGACTTCTCAAACCAACCTTGCTGTTGATAATGCCCTTGAAAGACTGCAAGGTCAAGCAGGAATACGCCCTGTTCGTATTGGTAAGCCTGAGAAACTTGAACCAGAAGGTAGAAGATTCTCTATCCCTGTTATGGATAAGTGGGCGCAAGACAATAAGGAAGGCGAAGACAATGCAACTAAAATTTGGATAGACAGAATTGCCAACAAAGTGTCTAACGACCCCAAATATGCAGATGCTGTTGGTTCATGGAAATCTGAACTTCAGGAGAAAGATAAACACTCTCGTACAGAATTCAGCAGATTATACAAGAGCAATGTTAATCTTGTTGCTGCAACATGTAGCATCTGTGGTTCACGAGATTTCATGTGGTCATATTCTGATATGTTTGGAGGAAGTGAAAATTCCGACATGTATTTCGACGTAGTCATCATGGATGAAGCCAGTAAGGCAACTCCTCTGGAGATGGCTGTCCCTCTGGTTCTTGGAAAGAAAATCATTGTCATCGGTGACCATAAGCAGTTGCCACCTATGATGGACGAAAACACCATTGACAGCGCACTTGAGAAAATTGGCAAAAAAGACCTTGCTGAAAAGCTTCGTCAGACCGATTCTCAGTTCAAGCGTCTGTTTATCGCTGCTGCAAAAGTTCGAAAGACTGTCGTTTCTACTCTTGATACCCAATATCGTATGCATGAGCAAATCATGAATACGATAAAACAATTCTATCAAGATGAACTTGCAGAAACTGGAGGTCTTAAGTGTGGTATTGTAGATACAATGAATATACCAGACCTTTCTCATAAGGGAAGTAGATATCACGGTATTTCATTGAATCCAATTATAAGTCCTGATACCCATGCAGTCTGGATTGATGTTAAGACACCAGAAACCGCTCTTAACCCAGGCTTCAAAAACGAAGGCGAATTGCGTGCAATCGACCTTGTCCTTAAAGCCCTTGATCAAGCAGAGGGCTTTAAGGAGTTCATGGAATCGCAAAGCAAACCTGAGGACAAAGAGATTGGTATTATCACTTTCTATAGTGCCCAAAGTAGAGAAATCAAGAAGAAATACAAAGGCAGAAGCTATAGAATGGATGTTGTCGACCGTTTCCAGGGTATGGAGCGAAACATCATAATTGTATCTACTGTTCGTAGCAACGCTAAAAACAATATTGGTTTTGCAAAGGAAATTGAGCGTATCAATGTAGCATTCTCACGTGCTCGCAGACTACTTATCGTTGTCGGCAACAAGCACCAGTTCGAGAGCAATAGCAGTTATGCTGCTTCCATCGCGAATATGGAGACAATTAGTTTTGAACAGTTAAAAGGCGCAGTAAGATGAGCAAGATAAAGAAACATACTAAAAAGGTTTCTACACCTAAGAAAGTACAGGAACCTATCGGAACACGTATAGCGAAAGCGGTGTTTGGAGCCAAGAAAATCTCCGAAAGAATCTTCGGCTATATCTCATACGATATCAAATTTGTAAGAGCTGTCTATCATGGCAAAACACAGCGTCCTGCTAAGATAACAGCCTTAGAGAAAGGTATTGTCGGCATATTGCTTGTTGACGAGACCGCTTCTTTTGAAAAGATTGGTTCAATCCTTGGTTTGGATGTTGTCAATGACAAGGCAGAACAGTCTATTCTTCGATCTGCGATTGAAACCCTTAGAGGGTTCAACGCGATTGAAGGAGATGACAGCCTTATTGCTCTTACCGAAGGTGGCCACGCATATGCAGATAAAGGTGAACGTCCTGATACATACACCAAAGATTTTGACATTTTTGTGGATTCTTCTCACCCTTCTTGGTATAACATCAAGAATGGTATAGGTGACAATGTCAAGAAGATTGAAGAGATAAATACTCCTTGCGATGACCTCAATCTCGAACTTGACCAAATTAAAGCATACGCAGAACAACAAGCACAAGATGTACATTTCCCTCAGAATAGATATCTTTTGGAAAGCGCAACATGGAATGAAGGCCATGAAGCTTCTTACAAAGTGTATGTTTGTTTTGTGCAAAATGTTGCCAATAGCGAAGATGTTAGAGCTTTTGTATATGATGAAAATACAGAGGGCTTAAACAGCCTTATTGCAGACCAGATAAATCAAGACGAAGACCTAAAATCAGAGCTCTTGAATAGTTGTATTCGTCTTGAATGTGAAAATGACGAAGAGACAACTGTTCTTGAAGGTGACGCTGTTGAAGTTGCCAAAGCTGAGATTACAGAGGAACTTAAACAAGCTGAGCAAAAGATGATCAAAGAAGAGGAAGAAGGCGAGTCGTCAGAAGAAGTTGAAGACGATGTTGAAGATACGACTTCTAATACATCTTCTGCAACTAAAGCTAAGGCTCCTAAAATTTCTGCCAAGGATCGTCTTCACAAAAAGGCTCTTTATGATTCTCTCTCATTTGAGGTTGAGCTTCAGAAAATTTTCACTGAAGACGACCCTGATGAAATCTGGCTTGTTAGTCCATGGATTCGAAAAGGGGCATTCCTTCATGATAGAGGCCCTATGATTGAAAACTTCTTAAGAGACGAAAACAAACGAGTTTTCATCGCTTATTCAGAGCCAGCCACTAACAATGATGGAAAGCCTATGATGGACGAAGAGGTAGAACCTGGCATCAAACTATTAGAAGAGCAATATTCAAATTTCTTCTACGTTCAGCTTCCAGAGTTCCATCTTAAGAATGTTATTGAGGTTAAGGGTGACCAGAAGATACTCTTCTCAGGAAGCTTTAATGTACTCTCGTTCTCAGTTTCCGAACAACAGACACACGTTCGCCGTGAAGAAATGGCATTAGCTCACCATACTGTAGCAAGAAAGAAATATGATGATTGCCAGCTCGAATTTGCAGAGATTTACGCAGAAAGAATCAAAAAGCAAATTGAATCTCTTGAACCTTCAGAAATCACCAATTACAAGAACGAGAAGCTTGAATACTTCCTTGGTATTGAAAATGCTGAAATCCATAAGTTGTTCAGCCCTATCGAAGATATGCTTGAAGAAAAGAACATCGCAATCGTTCAATCTCAGGCACTTAAATCTTTAACAACTATTGGTCAACAATTAGTTGCCGCCTCAAACATGGGTGGCTTAAATGCGAAGGATAAGAAGAAGCTCGGAATCGAACTTGCATCTATAGAAAAAACTATTACTGAATTCTCTATTGATGATCCTTCTACTTTAGAGCGTCTCAATACAACCAAGGAACTATTTGAAAAGATTCCTCTTAAGCAGATATTCCCTAGTAAGTCTAAAATACCTTCTCAGAGACAAAGTCCTGTTAGACAGCCTGTATCGTCTTCGAATACGTCTGGATTTTCTATAGATAACAAAGTTTTAGGTATAGTCAATGGAGAAGATCCAATAGATGAAAAAGAGACGCTTCTTTTGTTGCTCTCATTATGTTATGCTTCTTCACGAAGACTCATTTCAAAAGGAGAGTTGCAAAAGAAAATCAAACATATCGTTATGGATATGCCTGATATGTATTCTTGTTTAGCTGTAGAATCATCTATGAATAACGAGGATGCTACTGACCTCACCATTGTGGTATCAAACCACTCAGTGAAGTTTAGAAATCTTTATTTGGGTGCTACAAGAAGCCAATATGAGCAGAGAGTGAAGACTGTTAATGATGGCAAGCGTCAGACATGGGTGGCTCCTAAAAATGTTGAATCAATTTTAGCAAATCTTCTTAAGTAAAATGTCACGATTTGAATCATCAAGATTTGTACGCAATCCAAAGGTTATGCATGTGGATGTCTTAAAATCCGCATGCGAAACCTTGGGTTGGACATACAAAATTACTGGCAACGAGCTAATCGTTACTGATGCAAAGCAAAATACTCGTTTGTATGGCGAGTATGCGCTTAAGCTTAATCTTTCTACAAACGAAGTTACCTACAATACATACTATATGCCTAATGCCGCGCAGAAGGTTGAAGAATTGCAAGCGCAGTTCTACGCTCTCAATGCGGCTTATGCAAAAAAATCTCTAATTCAAGAATTTAAGAAGAAGGGATTTAATTACAAAGCAAACGACCACTTCTCTCCTAACTCAGAGGAAGTGTATTGTTTCTTTATGGTAGGTAGATCTAAAGACAAGAATGAAGATGAACCTGTTGCACAAATTAAGTTTACCATACTTAAAGATGGTACTATTGTTACAGATTCTGATTACTTGCCTAATGATGTTAATGAAAGAGCTCACGACGCAATGGATGTTTTGGAGCAGCTTCTGGGTAATAAACGAGTAATGACCAAGAAGCCTGTTCCTGCAAAATATCTATCGAAAATGAAGCCAAGAAGAGTAAACACACAAAATATTGAGCAGAAATAATGGAAGCAATATACGGCAAAATCAAGGATATGCTTAATGCATATTATCCTGTTCTATATTTGACATCCTTCGAATATGACCGAACAAAGCAGAAAATAGATGGTATAATCAATTCTTTGAAATCAGACAAAAAGGAAGTTCGTCTTTTCAACTGGAACTGTGTCGAAGGACTGAATGAATGCGCTGCTTCAGGAAAGGAACCTATTGTGGATCCAGAAAGCGATGAGACTATAGTTGAAGCTTCTGAAGCATTAAAATATGTTCTGAAAAATCCTAACCAATCGATTAAGGATATTTTCATCTTTGAGGACTTGTCAAATAATATTGAGGAAGACGAGGTAAAATTCTATCTTCGTACTATTGCTGAGAAAGCACGACATACCAATACTCACGTTATAATCTTATCCGCAGTGTATAAGCTTCCTGTGGAATTGGAGAAGTATGTAACTGTCATCAACATTCCACTTCCGGATCGCTATGATATGGAGCGAACTTTGGGAGCTGTTGAACGTCAGTGCAAAATCAACCTTTCTGTCGAAATGAGAAACAGAATGGTTGATGCTGCTCTTGGTATGACCTCGATGGAAGCAGACCTTGCATTTTGCTTAGCTGCAGTAAAAGATGACTTGGGTGAAAATGCTCCATATACAGTCTCATCTGAGAAAGAACAAATTATCAAAAAGTCTGGCATCCTTGACTACTTCCCAAAAAATGAAAGTCTTAAGGATGTTGGAGGTATGGAAGTTCTTAAAGACTGGCTATTCAAACGCCAAAAAGCATACGAAAAGAAAGCACGCGACTTTGGACTACAAGAGCCAAAAGGATTACTTCTTCTCGGTGTGCCTGGTTGTGGTAAGAGCCTTACCGCAAAAAGTATTGCTTCATTTTGGAATATGCCTCTACTTCGCCTGGATATTGGTAAGGTATTCCAAGGTCTTGTAGGTAGTAGTGAAGACAATATAAGAAAAGCTATTGCCACAGCAGAAGCCGTTGCACCTTGCGTTCTATGGATAGACGAAATTGAGAAAGGATTAAGCGGAGTACAATCAAGCGGTGCAACGGATGGTGGAGTAACATCAAGGATCTTTTCCACTATTCTTACATGGATGCAAGAAAAAACTTCGCCTGTTTTTGTTGTAGCGACTGCTAATAACATCAACCTTCTTCCTCCAGAACTTTTGAGAAAGGGACGTTTTGACGAAATTTTCTTTGTTGATCTTCCTAATCCAAAAGAAAGAGAAAACATTTTCAAAATTCACCTCACCAAAAAAGGCCAATTCAGTAATAGTATACCACTTGGCATCTTAGGTAAGAAAACAGATGGTTTTAATGGTGCTGAAATAGAGGAATGTATAAAGGAAGCCATGTTTGCTGCGTATGTACAAAATCCCGAAAATCCCAAATTGGAAGCAGCCCATATTGTAGATGCGATAGAAAAGACTGTGCCATTGTCTACGACAATGAAAGAACAGATCAATTCTTTAAGAAATTGGGCTGCGACAAGAGCAAAAAATGCATCTTCAGAACCAAATGTCGAAGAACAAAAGAAAAAAATGCCAATACTTCTTACGCGTCCTGAAATTGAACTAGAAAGGTCATTTGATTTACACACAAAAAAGGAGAACAATAATTAAATTAGGCGTTAATACTACGTTGATCCACCTCTTCCCATTCCGAACAGAGAAGTGAAATGCGTAGATACTGATGGTACTGCGAACGCGGGAGAGTAAGTTAATGCCAGCCCGGAAGCGAACAGGGATGATAACATGTGATGCAATTAACCAATCAAATTTATATTACTATGTTTGATAAGAATATCTTTTTGAACAATGGTGATGTATAGTTTGAGCAGTCTCGCAACAAAGGGGCTGCTCCTAAAAAGACATCTCCTTTTTGGGAAGAATTTTAGAAACAAATGGGTAAGCGATTTGCAGACCTGATTTGGGTGTCGCTCATGGCACTGCTATTAATTCTTCTCTAAGCAGACCTCCTGAGCATGAGGGTAAAAGGCTCATTTGTGTTTGTGTTTATATTTACGATTATGATAGAACTTGAACTACAACAATACCTGCTCCGCGAGTTTCCGCAAGAGAATGCACGGTGCGAATGGAAGGAATTTAAGAACTTGAAGAACTCGTTTTGTGGGAACGAGAAAGATGATGTCATATCCTACGTGTCGGCTATCGCCAACATGGAGGGAGGTCATCTTGTGATTGGTGTTAAAGACAAGACACTTGAAATAGTGGGGACGGACATTTCAAGGATGACCTTTAATGGACAACCTGCCAATACGCAATCGGCAACTTTCAAACTCACCGAACAATGCACTTATCTTTCTTCAGAAGGATTAAGCATAGAGGAGTTTGTGACAGAAGATACAAACAAGCGAGTATGGATAATACATATCCCCAAGCACTTGCCTCGTCGCCCCGTCCTTGCCCACAAGAAGGCATGGCAGCGGATAGAAGATTCTTTGGTTGAAATGACAAACGAAAGGATGAGCGTCATCCTCGAAGAGCCTATCTATACAGCAAAGGATTGGTCTGCAGAAATTGTACCAGATGCTACAATAGACGATTTGGATGAGGTGGCCATTGCCAAGGCTCGAATGATGTTCAAGAAAGTGCATAGTCGCATACCTGCTGAAGAAGTGAATGCTTGGAATGTTCAAACGTTCCTGAGCAAGTGTGGCTTAACGAGAAACGGAGGCATTACACGTGCTGCCATTATATTGCTAGGTAAATATGAATCCGCTTTCAAACTTCGTCCTGCCGTTGCACAGGTTACATGGACACGCCGAGACAAGAATCAAGAAGTGGTAGACTACGAACACTTCACAGTGCCTTTTATATTAACGGTAGACGAAATTCTATCAAAGATTGAGAATCTGACATTGCGTGAAATGCCAGGAGGTACGCTTTTCCCCGACACGATGAAGCAGTATGATGACTACACCATTCGTGAGGCTCTTCATAACTGTATTGCCCATCAAGACTACACTCTTCAACAGCGTATCAACTTCGTGGAGAATCCTGGATATCTGTATTATTCCAATGCTGGCACATTCATTCCCGGTACTTTGGAGAATGTATTGAGGAACGAAGAGCCTCAGACGCATTTCCGCAATGAATGTTTATGCAGGGCAATGGTAGATTTCAACATGATTGATACCGTAAGCCGTGGTATCAAGAAAATGTTCAATGAGCAATGGCGCAGACATTTTCCTATGCCTGACTATGAGATTGACCAGATAAAGAAGAAAGTAGTTGTCCGTATTTACGGCAATGAAATCAACAAGCGGTACACTGATTTGTTGAAGACAAACGACACTCTTTCACTATGGGATTGCATCTCGCTTGACGCAGTACAAAAAGGCAGAACTATTCATGAGGATATAGCTCAAGACTTGCTCAAACGTGGGCTGATAGAAGGTGAGGCTCCGCATTACAACATTTCTCTTAGCATAGCCAAAAACACGCATCAACTTCCTTCTTATACAAAGACAAAAGGATTGGATAAGGAGAAATTACGCCAGATGATACTGCAATTCCTACAAAACGCAGGTGACGAAGGAGCAAAGCGAGACAGTATTTATGAATACTTGAGGGATGTACTTCCTTCCACCAAAACAGACGAACAACAATTGCGCATGGTAGGCAAATTGCTTGTAGAGATGGATGAAAACAAATTAATAACAACCAAAGGACGAAAGTGGATAATAAGGTCGTAATAAGACCTAATTTGTGAATTACGACCTTTTTACGACCCAATATTACTCACTTGAGGTCGAAATAGGTCGTAATTAGAACCGATTTACGTCGAAAAAATCATATTATAACGGAGTTATTATCGTAAAATACAAAAGATATGTTATTCGGAAACAAGATAAGAGAACTCAGAGACGAGCAGAAGCTCTTGCAACGCCAATTGGCGGCAGCATTAGAAATAGACACTCCCATGTTCAGTAAAATTGAACGTGGCGACAGACGGGCTAAGCGAGAGCAAGTGGTTAAACTTGCAGAATTGCTGCATCAGGATGAAAATGAGATGTTGAAGCTGTGGCTCGCAGATAAAGTAATCGATGCTCTTGGAAATGAAAAAGACTATGCACTGAAACGGGATACCATAGAAGTGGCACAAAAAGCAATATTGTAGAATAACAATCATGAATACAGATACCATTATGAAAATGAGTTAGAAATGGAGAACAAGAGGTAGAAGTCTCTTCTTGCCGAATATGGTATACCATTTGATGTGTGCAATAATGATAACGATTTTGTATTAGAGCCAGCAAGTTCCGTTACGAATGAGCAAAATGAACGTTAAATACGTTAAATCTTCACCTTTTCGTATCTAAACAGAATCCACATAGCCACTTTTCTACCGTTTAGAGCGTATAACACAGATAATCAACTAATAATAGATACGAAGGTTGTAGTAGTTTGTCGTCTATAACAATCCCTTCTTCTGTTACTTCTTTTGAGGTTAATTGCTTTAAAGATTGTAGCAGTTTGAAATCTATTACTATTCCTTCATCTGTAATTTCTTTGGGTAAGAATTGTTTTTATTATTGTCAGGGGTTGACATCAATTGTTATTCCATCATCTGTCACTTCTTTGGGGGAAGATTTCCTCCTGGGTTGTTTTGATTTGGAAACTATTTATTTTAAAGGTAAGCTTCCATCTGCAAAAAATTACTCTAATTTGGGTATATTATATAATAGTTTTATGAAAGTTCCTGTAGATTATCTCCAGGATTACAAAGAAGCCTTTGGTTCGAGTTGTGAGTATATTTCTGCCTGGAACCCAAGTGAATCTGGTGATGATACCAAGCCTGTTACTCCATGCGCTGCACCATCTATCTCTTACGAATCTGGAAAGTTGATGTTCGCTTGCGAAACAACAGGAGCAAAGTATCATTATACAATAACTGATACAGATATTAAGTCTAATGCGCTGAGCGAAAATGGGCAAGGTTACTCTTTCTGCTGCCTATCAGATTTCTGTTTATGCAACCGCTGATGGCTATACTGCATCTGATAAGGCGGAAGCTACGCTGTATTGGATTAATGCTAACCTTGATAATGGTACCAACATCAACCAGGTAAGAACACGGGGCGTGGTGGCATCGGCTCATGATGGCATCATCAGCCTCTCGGGTCTTGACGATGGCGAGGTGGTGAAGTTCTTCGCTGCTGACGGCAAGTATCTTGGCTCTACGGTTGCAGCCAATGGTGCTGCCTCTTATGCTGTTTCCGAGTCTTTGGTTATCGCTAAAGTGGGTAAGGATTCTATCAAGATTGCAATGAAATAAGGATTGTGCAGAGCGATGCACCTACCGTAAATTTATAAAAGAAAGGGGAAGAAGGCGAGTAACGTAAATTGCTCACTTTTTTCCCCTTTTTCTTGTTATTCTATAGTAAAATATAGTTTAAATATTAATGTTTTTGAAAAATATATCCGGCTATTCATGGTAGCTGGGGAGTCGGCTTTGCTATTCAAATAATTAGTTGTAAATTCGCATAAATTTACACCATTATGTTGGATATTGCAGAACATAGACAAAAGTTGATTCTGAAGAACTTAGCTCAGCTAGACGACAGAATCAATGAGATACAAGAAGAGTGCATCATCTTGTATCTAAAGTCTTTTATAGGTGATGGAGCTGAACTGCTATCTCCATATCAGTTCTCTAATATTACGCATATCAAGTATGATACAGTAATAAATGTGTTGAAAAGAAAAGTGAAGTTCAAGTCTTACCAGCAGCGGCGGTGGTGTTATTGCATCCTTTATCATTGGGATACTATCATTGATACGCTGAATAAGAAACATGTTGCGGAGAGTAAAAATTTTGAAAAAGATAAGTTTGAAAAGAATTTCAATGAGGCTTTTTGGCAATGGGCTACGATAGGGAGAGACTTGAAACAACTTGACAAGTTGAAAGAGAAAGTAGAAGAAATGCAAAGCAATTTTTCACCTCGCAATAAATAATTGGACAACAAGATTAAAAAAATATCATGAGATTTAGCCGTGCATCAGTGTTTGCGCAGCTATTATAGAGAAACAATAACAACTTAAAAATCTGAGTAAAAATGAAAAATTCAACATGAAATCGGGGGAGACATTCCTCATACTGCTCTGCAGCTCAATGTCTCCGAAGTAAGGATTCACCCTGGAAAACTTTCAGGGGCCACCTCTTCTTCCAAGATTGAGGAAGTAAATTTAGTCTATCTTAAAAAGAGAAGATATATGACTAAACTTATCGTAAAACTGAAGATTGCCCTGGCTGTGTTGGGAATCATCAGTATGAGTGTTGATATCGTAGTTAACCTGAAAGGCATTCGCGTGTTTGAGGGTACTACAAGTGTTGATAACCTTATAAGTCTTTTTGAATCATGAAAGTCAGTTGCATACTAAATTTTAATGGAGATATCCATGTGGGAGGTGTGAATCTTGGCAATGTCGTGAACTTCAATCCTTTGCATGATGCCGCAAGAGAGAGGTATAAGGGAGATGATTTTTCTAATTCCGATGTAACGGAAGCTGACTTTGAAGATGATGATGAAGAGGACAAAAGGAATAATAAGAAAGCATCTGGCATAACCAGGTTGTTCTTACCTCATAGACCTACAGTTCCTAAAGAATTGAAAGGAGAAAAAGCACAACAGATTCTGAAAAGTTTGTATGAGTATGGGATTTTGGATGAAAACTACCAGCCTGTCAATCTTTCTGGCTACCAGAAAGGTTATCTTGCCTATAAGTTATCCATCAAACTGAATATTACCAAACAATGGAAAGTATTCTCACAGTTATGGGATATGAACCCTGCTGTGCTCAGAACCCGCTACAATGAAGCTATCTCAATGCCTTCTATGGGTGAATTTGGAGATAAAATCAATAAATATATAGGTTAAATGACCGTTTTTTGCAAGTAGTACTAGTACGACAGTACTGGTACGTACTAGTTTTTTGTCGCAGAATCGCCGTACCTTTGCCCCCGGAATTCAGAACCGATATGGTCTGGGTTTCGGGGGCTTTTG
>OJRR01000129.1_pt1 | contig 28796 bp, 21 predicted proteins | sample 1599251 | NCBI WGS metagenome assembly OJRR01 (sample SAMN03922536, study PRJEB24848) | human gut metagenome | isolation source: stool sample | host: Homo sapiens | place: Germany | collected 2010-05
GAAAGTTGGTGACCTTCATCAGGTGTATGTCACCACACTATATAGATAAAAATATATCTGAACAGGGGCGGTAACTCGATTTTTTAGGTAGTTACCGCCCCATTTCAAGCATGTTTTGTTGAATTGCGGTTCTATTTTTGCAGTGATATATTGTTAATAATCAGAAAAATGCTTGTTTTCTGAAATATTATCTGTATCTTTGTACATTAATTATTAAGAGTAAGATTATGGCTTCAAAGAGATATCCTTTGGGAATACAAACGTTCTCCGAAATCGTGAAGGGGAATTACTTCTATGCTGACAAGACGGCTATCGTCTATCAGTTGGCTCATTATGCCAAGTTTCATTTTCTGAGTCGCCCACGTCGATTCGGAAAATCCTTGTTTGTATCTACTCTCAAGGCCTACTTTGAAGGTAAGAAAGAACTGTTCAAGGGACTTGCCATCGAACAGATGGAGAAGGAGTGGACGGCATATCCTGTCATCCACCTGGATCTGAGCTGTGGTAAGTATTATAGTTTGGAGAATACATATTCAATTCTAAACGGAATACTAGAAGTAGAAGAGAAAAAATATGGTTTAAAGGTTAATCCAATAGATGAGAAGTCTTTTGGTGGTCGTCTTAAGAACATCTTGCTTGCCGCTACTGCTCAAACAGGTAAACAAGTTGTTGTTCTCATAGACGAATATGATGCTCCTATGCATGATTCTGTCAGTGACGAAGACATACAGAAGACCATCCGCAATATCATGCGAGATTTCTTCAGCCCTTTGAAGCAACAAGAGGGAAACATCCGCTTTGTATTCATCACAGGTATTTCCAAGTTTAGTCAGCTCAGCATCTTTAGTGAATTGAACAATCTCAAGATTCTCACGTTGAAGGATGAATACAGTAGCTGTTGTGGTATTACCAAGAGTGAATTGACTCAGTATTTCCGTGAGGGAATCGAGGAGATGGCTGAGCATAATGGACTTACTTATGAGGAGACCTTGCAGCAACTCAAGCAGCATTATGATGGCTACCACTTCAGTATCAATAGCGAGGATATCTTCAATCCTTACAGCATTATCAATGCTTTGGATGATAAGGAGTTTAATAGCTATTGGTTTACATCTGGTACGCCTACGTTTCTGGTGGAGTTGTTGCAGCAGAAGAATTTGGATATGCTCAATCTGAACGATCTGTGGATACAGGCATCACGTTTTGATACACCTACGGAAAGGCTTGCTGATCCTATTCCAGTCCTTTTCCAAAGTGGCTACCTTACCATTAAAGGATATGAGAAGAAAGGCAAGTTGTATCATCTCTGTTTCCCAAATCAAGAAGTAAGACAAGGTTTCTCGGAAAGTCTCGTCAGGTATTATTCTGCGCAAGACATGAACAGATATGATGCCATCGTGTATGCTTATTCCAAGAATGTGCTCATCAATGATGACATGGGTGCCTTTATGCCTCACTTGAAGGCATTCTATGATAAGTTCCCATATACGATTATCAACAATAATGAGCGTCACTATCAAGCCGTGATATTCACCATCTTCACCATGCTTGGCGAAGATGTGAAGGTGGAGCATACCACTTCGGATGGAAGAATAGACCTTGTTCTCAAGACGGATAAGAGTATCTTTATCTTTGAGTTGAAATATAAGAAGTCTGCCGACATCGCCATGGCGCAAATCAGCGATAAGAACTATGCCAAGGCTTTTGCCGATGATGGGCGAAAGGTTGTGAAAGTGGGTATTAACTTCTCGGAAAACCAGCGAAGTATAGAGGATTGGGTGATAGAATAAATGAAATAGAAGAAAGTTGGTGACCTTCATCAGGTGTATGTCACCACACTATATAGATAAAAATATGCCTGAACAGGGGCGGTAACTCGATTTTTTAGGTAGTTACCGCCCCATTTCAAGTATGTTTTGTTCTTTTGTACAGTCGCAGAACTTAGATAATCACCGCCGTTCCGCTGCATGTTACCATCAGCATGGAGCCGCTCTTTCCCACGGTTTCGTAATCCAGGTCGATGCCCACGATGGCGTTGCAGCCCAGGGATGCGGCACGGTCGGCCATCTCTCTGAGGGCTGTATCCTTAGCCTCGCGGAGTGTGCTTTCGTAAGAACCGCTTCTGCCGCCGATTACATCACGGACACTGGCAAAGAAATCCTTTACAAAGTTGGTACCGATGATGGTTTCGCCGGTCACTACGCCACGGTATTCACGGATAGGGTGGCCTTCTATGGTTGGAGTGGTACTTAAAATCATAATCTTTTCCTTTCTTTTTTATGTTATTATCAATGTTATTTATAGCTTAGACGATAAAAGTAGAGAAAAGGTTGCAGAAAATCCAAAAATAATTGTTACTTTTGCATCTGAAATATAAATATTTATAGGTTATATGAACAAGAGATTGATGTTTTCGGCAGCACTCGTGATGGCGCTGCTTTCGGCAAACGCTCAGAAAAGGGCGTTTACCATCGAGGATTTGTACAGGGTGAAGGGCGTATCTTCGGTGAGCCTTTCGCCTGATGGTAAGACGGTTTGCTATACCGCCAGTTCTTCTGACCTGAAGAGCCAGAAGTCTGGCTCCGACATCTACATCATGAATGCGGATGGCTCTCACACCAAGGCTCTTACCGAGGATGGAAAGAGCAGTTCTGCCGTGTGGAGCAAGGATGGAAAGAGTATCTTCTTTACTAATAATGAGAAAGGGACAGCTCAGATCTTTCGCATGGATCTGACTACCTGCGAGACGGAACAGGTAACTGATTATGAGTTGGGTATCGGTAGTCCTGTCATCTCTCCGGATGAGCGATACATTGCCTTTACCGCAGAAGTATATCCCGACCTGGGAGCTGATGCCAAGGCTAACAAGGCCCGGATGGAGAAAAAGGAGCAGGGACCTGTACAGGCGCATATCGCCGACAAGTTGCTCTACCGTCATTGGACGAGCTATAATGATGGCAGATGCAATCACCTTATCCTTTTCGATACACAGACGAAGACTTACAAGGATCTGACTCCGGGCAATTATTCGCTGATATTCGTGGTTGGGGGTGGAATCACCTATCAATTCTCTCCTGACAGCAAGGAGATCTGTTTCGTATCCAATCATGATGAGCATCAGGAGGCTAGCACCAATGCCGACCTGTGGACGGTATCTGTGAATGGGGGAGAACCGGTCTGCATCACGAAGGAGAACAAGGCTTGGGATGGTACTCCTGCTTATTCGCCTGACGGCAAGTATATCGCTTACCGCTTGCAGCAAGTGCCTGGTTATGAGTCTGATCGCTTCCGTCTTGCTATCTACGACCGGGCTGCAAAGAAGTCTACCGTCCTGACAGAGAAGTTTGACAACTGGGTAGATGATTACAAATGGGCTCCCGACAGCAAGAGTATCTTCTTCCTCGGTCAGGTACAGGGCGCTCAGCCGCTCTACAAGCTCGATATAGCCAGAAAAACCATCTCGCCGGTATTGACGGGCAAGGCCATCTCGGAGTTTGATTTCGACAATAAGGGTATGGTATATTATACCTATAGCACGACAGGCAAGCCATCGGCTCTCTATCGCCAGCAGATGAAGAAGTGGAATGGAACTCCTGTAGCCAGCGGCAAGGAACAGCAGATAACCTTCCTCAACCAGCAGTTGGAGGATGAGGTGGATATCCGTCCATCTGAGAGCATCTGGGTAGATGGCGCTGGTGGCGACAAGGTACAGGTATTCATCGTGAAGCCACACAACTTTGATGCCAGCAAGAAATATCCGCTTATCATCAATGTGCATGGCGGACCACAGATGCAGTGGATGAATTCCTTCCGTGGCGACTGGCAGGTTTATCCTGCTGCCGGTTATGTGGTGGCTTATCCTAACCCTCATGGCTCTACGGGATATGGTCAGGCTTTCACCCGTGCCATTTCCGGTGATTGGGGCGGAAAGGTATTTGAGGATGTGATGAAGGTTACCGATAAGATGGCAACTCTGGAATATGTTGACTCCACGAGGATGGGAGCGATGGGATGGTCGTATGGCGGCTATATGATGAACTGGCTGCAGGGCCATACCAAGCGATTCAAGTGTCTGGCTTCCATGATGGGTGTATATGACTTGCGCTCTATGTGGGGCAGTACTGAGGAAGTATGGTTTCCTAACTTTGAGTTAGAGGGACAGCCTTATAATTCCGATCTCTACGAGAAGTGGTCGCCATCCTCATACATCAAGAACTTCTCAACACCAACTCTCGTGATGACGGGCGAGCTGGACTATCGTGTACCATATACCCAGAGTTTGCAGTATTTCACAGCTTTGCAGACCCTGAACATTCCTTCGCGACTGATAGTCTTGAAGTATGATGGTCACTGGCCAAGCAACCTGAAGTCGATGCCGCTCTATTACAATGCGCACCTCGACTGGTTCCATCGTTATCTTGGCGGTGCTCCTGCACCTTGGGACACAGAGAAAATGGTGAATAATGAGATTGATTACTAAAATGCCCTATATATAATAAGGTGTAGAAAACCAAAATAAAAAAGCTCCATTCGCAAACTGATACGAATGGAGCTTTTTTCTGATAATTAAAAACTTACTTTGTTTCCTGTTCTTCCTGCATGTCCAGATACTGGTTGTCCTTGTCGTAGAATTCGTACTGGAGGAATGCCAGTTTCTGTGAAGGAATCACATTGAAGCCGAAACCATGCTTAAACTGCCATCTGCGCTTCAGGGAAATGAAGCCCTTGTTGATGAAGGCAGCCACGTAAGGATTCACATACAAAGTGAATTTCTTGACGCCGATCTTGTTGACTAGGCGGTCGATTTTTCTTTCCAACTGGTCGGTGAAGAGGATGCTCGACTTAATCTTGCCCGTACCGAAACAGGTAGGGCAGGTTTCATCTACATTCACATCCATTGCCGGACGTACACGCTGGCGTGTAATCTGCATCAGTCCGAACTTGCTCAATGGCAGGATGTTGTGCTTGGCACGGTCCTTCTGCATGTTCTTGCACATGCGCTCATAGAGCAACTGTCGGTCTTCGGCAAGATTCATGTCGATGAAGTCGACAACAATGATACCTCCCATATCTCGGAGGCGCAATTGTCTTGCCAACTCATCAGCAGCGCCGAGGTTAACATCCAGTGCATTTGCTTCCTGACCTTTCTCACGAGTTCTGTTACCACTGTTCACATCGACAACATGCAAGGCCTCGGTGTGCTCAATGATGAGATAAGCACCGTGCTTGTAGTTAACAACACGACCAAAGCCAGCTTTAATCTGCTTGGTAATGCTGAAATTGTCGAAGATAGGCACCTTACCGGTGTAGAGCTTAACTATGCCCGCCTTTTCAGGGGCTATTAGAGAAACATAGTTCTTCACCTCGTTCATTACATCTTCGTTGTTCACGTAGATGTTCTCGTAAGATGGGTTAAACAAGTCACGCAAGAGAGCAACGGCTCTTCCGGTCTCCTCGAATGCAAGTTGCGGGCGCTGCTGGGTCTTCTGTACCTTGGCGATAGCATCCTCCCATCGCTTCACCAGGACTTTCAGCTCAGCATCGAGCTCAGCGACCTTCTTACCCTCAGCCACAGTGCGGACGATAACGCCGCAATTCTTTGGTTTGATGCTGTGGATGAGTTGTTTGAGTCGGGAGCGTTCTTCACCGCTTTTAATTTTCGACGAGACAGAAACTTTATCACCGAATGGCATGAGTACCAGGTATCGGCCCGCGAATGAGATTTCGCCTGTGAGTCGAGGTCCCTTGGTAGAGATTGGTTCCTTTACGATTTGTACCAGCACTTCCTGTCCTGCTTTGAGCACATTCTGTATGCTGCCGTCCTTTTCCAATTCAGGCATTTTGCTGGCTTTAGAGAATGGGAAAAGTTTCTTTCTGTCGCTCTGTACTTGTTTAAGGTACTTCTGGTAGGAATTAAAATGACTTCCTAGGTCAAGATAATGAAGAAAGGCGTCGCGTTCATAACCTACATCCACGAAGCAGGCGTTAAGACCCGGCATCAGTTTTTTTACCTTTGCGATGTAGATGTTGCCCACAGAGAACGATGCCTCACGAGGTTCGTTCTGGTATTCTACCAGCTGCTTGTCCTCCATGAGTGCGATAGAGATGTCTTTCTGTTGGACATCAATTACAACTTCGCTTGTCATATCTTCAATAATCTTTTAACTTTAAATTAATACAAAAAAAGGGTATGTCATTCCATATCAGAACTGACACACCCCCTCAGTCACGAACTGACCGAGAGCTATAGTAGACTAGCTACACTGCTAGCTTACTTGCTCTTATGTCTGTTCTTACGTAATCTTTTTTTACGCTTGTGAGTAGCCATCTTGTGGCCCTTCTTTTTCTTTCCGTTTGGCATGATTTTAAAATTTTAAAATATTGTTATTATAAAAAATGATATTTCTCTCTTTCTGTCCAGCAGTATTACTGAGCGTTCTGCATCTCCTCGATGAAGCTCTTTGATGGCTTGAAGCTTGGTAAGTCGTGAGCTGGAATGGTGATGGTTGTATTCTTAGAGATGTTACGGGCAGTCTTAGCAGCACGATGCTTGATGTTGAAGCTGCCGAAGCCACGCAAGTATACATTGTCCTTCTTTTCGATGAGGCACTTCTTAACCTCTTCCATAAAAGCCTCTACTACAGTACCTACTTCTTTCTTAGGCATACCAGTAGCGATAGCTACCTCATTAATGATATCTGCTTTGGTCATTTCTTTATTTTTTACTAATTTTACTTGTTAATCTTTATTTCGGTGTGCAAAGATACAAGTTTTTTATGATATAACAAAATACTTAAGGCTTTTTTTGCAAAAATAATGCTCTAAGTATTTGCATATAAGGTTTTTATTGCGTATTTTTGCACCAAAATAGAGAAATTATGAGATTTAAGAGATATTTTTTTGCTTTGATGATGGTTGCCTTTCATGCATTGGCGTTGACGGCTGGGGAGGTCTGGACGGCGAAAAATGTACCGATTCCTTTCCTCAGGGATTCTACGCAATATGTTTCCGACCCGGATGGATATGTTGATAAGGCTCAGAAGGATTCTGCCAATTTCTATCTTCAGAAACTGAAGTTGGAGTGTGGCGTACAGAATGTGCTCATCATTGTGGGAAAGGTTGACAACCAGGATGCCTTTCGGATGGCGCAGGATGTGGGCAACCAATATGGTATCGGTTACAAGAAGAGCCGGAGAGGACTGGTTATCGTCATCGCGGTGGAGGACCATAAGTACTTTATTGCTCCAGGAAGTGGACTGGAGGGGGAGTTGACCGATGTGGACTGCGATGATATTGCCCGGGCTTGCATCGTGAAGTATATGCGTGAAGGCAATCCGGGCGAGGCGGTAGCATCTGTGAGCCGTGCTATATATAATAAGGTGAAAAGTGGACGGACGGGAATTGCGGATGTTGATGAAGGTTCGGTTAATGACGAAGAGGACTGGTTCCTGGTCATTATCCTGTTCCTTATCTTCTTCGGTATTCCTATCTATCTGTTTATCAGGTATATTCTGGAGATGCTCGGTATTGTGAAGCCAAGACCGAAGAGCAATCAGAGAAACCAGTCTCGTAGGAGAAACAATGACGATGACTGGATACCTCCTTTCTTTATGGGAGGTGGCGGTTCTTCCGGCGGCGGTTTCTCGGGCGGTTCTTTTGGCGGAGGTACCTTTAGCGGAGGTACCTTTAGCGGAGGTGGCTCTGGCGGAGGATGGTGATGCCTTTGATAGTTAATAGTTTATAGTTTAGAATTAATAATTAATAATAATGACAATGGAACAGACAATGAATTCAAACATGCAACCGGCAAAGAGAGGTATAAAGAAAAGTTGGATTATCCTGGGCATCATAGTTGTGCTGGTACTATGGATGTTCAGTGGTTATAACGGATTGGTAGAGAAACAGGAGTTGGCTACCACAGAGTTGGCTAATGTTCAGACTCTGTATCAGCGTCGTGCAGACATGATGCCACAGTTGGCAAAGATAGTAAAGGCTTATGCCAAGCATGAGAAAGAAACCTTCGCCGAGGTAACCAAGGCCCGTGCTGCTGTTGGTCAGGTAAAGCTGGATGCCAATAATCTTACTGAGGCTAGCCTGAAGAAATATGCTGCTGCACAGGGTGAGTTGGCGAATGCATTCTCCAAACTGATGGTAGTAGCCGAGAAATATCCTGAGTTGAAAGCCAGCGAGAACTTCAAGGCTCTTCAGGTTCAGGAAGAGGGTACGGAAAACCGTATCAGCGAGGCACGCCGCAAGTATAATGAAGCCGTTCAGAACTATAACCAGACGGTTAGAAAAATGCCAAGTGCCCTTATCGCTGGCCTCTTCAATTTCAATGTGATGCCTAAGTTTGAGGCAGCAGCAGGAGCTGAGAAGGCGCCAGACTTGGATATCTAATTTAGAATTGATCATTAAGAATCCTGTTTTTCAACGGGATTAATAGATTTGTTATCTAGTCAATGGGAACGAGAAGTGTCCCATTGGCTAGATTTTCTGTTTTATGTGCTTTCAATTTGAAAGTAACTCAATATTTTATATATATTTTGTATTTCTGATGTTTTTTATTTCAGAAATTCTTTGTATCTTTGCACGCAATTTAAGAAATATGGTAGAAATACCGCAAACATTGAAATTTCAATAAGGTAAATTACAAATATGAAACAAACAAAGATTGTCGCTTCCATCAGTGATCGTAGATGTGATCAGGATTTTATCCGAAAACTGTTTTTCGCCGGTATGAACGTTGTTCGTATGAATACTGCTCATGCCACAGAAGAGGGTATACGCACCATCGTAAAGAATGTAAGAGCCGTGTCTCCACATGTTGGTATTATGATTGATACCAAAGGTCCTGAGGTGCGAACTACAGATGTGAAGGAACCTATCCACTACAATGTTGGTGATGTAGTGAAAATCTTTGGACGTCCGGAAATGGAGTCTTCTCATGATATTGTGAATGTGAGTTATCCTGACATCGCAGCCGATGTAAAGGTAGGTGATGATTTGCTCTTCGATGATGGTGAACTCGATATGAAGATTATCGACAGCCAGGGTCCTATGCTGGTTGCCGAGGTTCAGAACGAGGGAGTGCTCGGGGCTCACAAGAGCGTGAATGTGCCGGGAGAGCATATCGACCTGCCTGCACTGACAGAGAAAGACCGCCGAAATATTGAACTCGCTATCGAGTTGGATATTGATTTCATCGCTCACTCTTTTGTGCGCAATGCAGCCGATGTGAAGGCAGTTCAGGATATCTTGGACGCTCACAACAGTGATATCAAGATTATCTCTAAGATTGAAAATCAGGAAGGTGTTGATAATATTGACGAGATTATTGATGCCTGCTATGGTATCATGGTTGCCCGTGGTGACCTGGGTATCGAGGTGCCAATCGAGAGAATTCCAGGCATCCAGCGCCGCATCATCTCTAAGTGTGTGAAGGCGCAGAAACCGGTAATCGTAGCAACACAGATGTTGCATACCATGATTAAAAATCCACGTCCTACCCGTGCTGAGGTAACTGATATTGCCAATGCTATCTTCTATCGCACCGATGCGCTGATGCTTTCTGGTGAGACAGCAAGCGGAAAGTATCCTGTAGAGGCTGTGCAGACCATGGCCCGTATTGCTGAGCAGGCAGAGAAGGATAAGTCTCCACTGAATGATATTGATCCAATGGAAGATGGTAAGATTGACCAGAAGCTCTTCCTGGCTCATGCTGCCATTGAGGCTACAAAGAAGTTGGGTGTTGCTGGTATTATTACCGATGGCGAGACCGGTCAGACTGCACGCGACCTGGCAGCCTTCCGTGGTCCAAATCCGGTATTGGCAATCTGCTATAAGGAGAAACTCCAGCGCTGGTTGAATCTGAGCTATGGTATTATTCCAATTCATCAGAAGGATCAGGTTTCTACCAAGGCTATGTTTACCGCAGCGGTACGTATGCTTCGCCAGAAAGGCTACTTAGGTGAGGAGGATAAGATTGCTTATCTGAGCGGTAGCTTTGGAGAGGGTGGAGGCACAACCTTCGTAGAGATTAATAAAGTGAAGAAGATTTTCGATAACAGTTATAGCTTTAATTTGCCATCAAATGGTATCGAAGATAAGTAAAAAAGGCTATTATTTCAAAAAAAAATAGACGTAAATAGAATTATTGGTGCAAAAATTTGCAGTATTCAAAAAAATACCGTAATTTTGCACCAATATTTTAAAACGAAAATTTTAGAAAATGAAAAAACTCGTTAGTTCAGTTTTAGTCGCTTTGACTATGCTCTTAGTACTTGGCAGTTGTGGAAGTACTAAGAATGTAGCTTATTTCCAAAATGCAGATTCTATCAGTTTGGCTGCTTCAAGAATGCTTTATGAAGCTAAGATTATGCCTAAGGACGAACTTACCATTACCGTGATTACGACAGATCCAAAGGCTGCCATGCCTTTCAACCTTTCTGTTTCTCAAACTTTGGGAAACAGCGGGCAGTTGAGTTCTGGTACTGGTTCTTTGCAAGGTTATCTGGTTGACAATTCCGGTAACATCGAGTTTCCTGTTGTTGGAACATTGCATGTAGGTGGTTTGACCAAGAAACAGGCAGAAGATCTTATCAAGAAAAAGGTAAAGCCTTACTTGGCAGCAAAGGAAAATCCAATCGTTACAGTTCGTATGGCAAGTTATCATGTTTCTGTATTAGGTGAAGTTACCAAGCCGGGCATCATTTCAGTACCTCAGGAGAAAATGAGTATTCTCGAGGCTTTGGCTCAGGCAGGCGACCTTACTATCTATGGTAAGCGCGACAATGTGTTGCTGATTCGTCAGGATGCAGCAGGAGAGAAGCATACCTATCGTATGAACTTGAATGATGCAAATATCATTAATTCACCATTCTATTATCTGCAGCAGAATGATATTATCTATGTAGAACCAAATAAGGTGAAAGCTCAAAACTCATCTATCGGTTCATCTACTACATTGTGGTTCTCTGCCGTTGGTACATTGATTTCTATCGCATCATTGATTGTCAATATCTTGCGATAGCAGGTAATAGAAGGGAGTAAAATCAGGATACTACAAAAATAATAATATATATATGTGTGGCATTGTAGGATATTTAGGTAAGGGTGAGGCTTATCCTGCTCTTATCAAAGGCTTAAAGCGTTTGGAATATCGTGGATACGATAGTGCAGGCGTGGCTCTTATCAGTAATGATGGTGCTTTGAACGTTTACAAAGCAAAGGGTAAGGTGGCAGATCTTGAAGCGTTCTGCTCTGATAAGGATATTTCGGGACATGTGGGTATTGCTCATACTCGTTGGGCTACCCATGGAGAGCCTTCAGCTGTAAATGCTCACCCGCATTATTCCTCTAGCAAGAACCTTGCCATGATTCATAATGGAATCATAGAAAACTATGCCGATATCAAGAAGAATCTCATTGCTAAGGGAGTAGAGTTTAAGAGCGAGACGGATACTGAGGTTCTCGTTCAGCTGATTGAATATATTCAGATAAAGAAAAATCTCGACTTGCTGACTGCCGTTCAGGTGGCTCTCCGTCAGGTAATCGGAGCCTACGCTATCGCTATTCTTGATAAGCGTAACCCTAATCAGATCATTGCTGCCCGTAAGCAGAGTCCGTTGGTTGTAGGTATCGGAAAAAATGGTGAGTTTTATCTCGGTTCTGATGCCAGTCCTATCATCGAATATACAGATAAGGTGGTTTATCTGGAGGATGGTAACATCGCTGTGATGCGCCTCGGTGAGGAATTGCAGGTGGTGAACATCCAGAACGTTAAACTCAACCCTGAGGTACAGACCGTAGACATTGATCTCGGTCAGATAGAGAAGGGCGGTTTCCCTCACTTTATGTTGAAGGAAATTTTTGAGCAGCCAGAGTGCCTTCGTAACTGTATGCGTGGCCGTGTAGTTAGCCGCACAGTGGAAACTCGCGTAATGACTGATGGCGACGATACAACCAGTAAGAAGGAGACTGAGATGGGTGTCGTGCTCAGCTCCATTACCGACCATCGCCAGCAGCTTCTCAATGCCAAGCGAATCATCATCGTGGCTTGTGGTACATCATGGCATGCCGGACTTATCGGCAAGCAGATGATAGAGAACTATTGCCGCATCCCTGTGGAAGTGGAATATGCATCAGAGTTCCGTTATCGCAATCCTGTGGTAACGAAGGACGATGTTGTCATCGCCATTTCCCAAAGTGGTGAAACCGCTGATACCCTGGCTGCCATCAAGCTTGCCAAGGAGAGCGGTGCGTTTATCTATGGTATCTGTAACTCCATCGGTTCTTCCATCGCACGGGAGACAGATACAGGTACCTATATTCACGTAGGTCCGGAGATTGGTGTTGCCTCTACCAAGGCGTTCACTGGTCAGGTTACCGTCCTTATCCTCCTGGCACTTGCCATCGGTAAGGAGAGGGGAACCATCAGCGAAAATGAATATCAGAAGATTACAGAACAGCTTTGGAACATTCCTGCCAAGATGAAGGAAGTGTTGAAGCTCAACAATAAGATAGCTGACTTGAGCCGTACGTTTACATACGCTCGCAATTTCATCTATCTGGGCCGTGGATTCCAGTATCCTGTGGCCCTTGAGGGTGCATTGAAGTTGAAGGAGATTAGCTACATCCACGCTGAAGGTTATCCTGCAGCGGAGATGAAACATGGTCCTATCGCATTGATTGACAGCGATATGCCAGTGGTAGTTATTGCTACCCACAACTTCATGTACGAGAAGGTATTGTCTAATATTCAGGAGATTAAAGCCCGTCAGGGTCGTGTTATTGCTATTGTCAGCAATGGCGATGAAACCATTTCCAAGATTGCCGACGAAGTGATTGAACTCCCTGAGACCTTGGAGTGCTTGGAGCCATTATTGGCTACCATTCCTTTGCAGCTCTTGGCTTACCATGTAGCTGTATGTAAGGGCAAGGATGTTGACCAACCTAGAAACTTGGCCAAGTCTGTTACTGTAGAATAATATATAAAGGGATTCGTCATTTCTTGACGTTTCCCTTTTTTTTGGAGGGGGCTCCCTCGGATAGGTATATTCAAATTTAACTAAATAAGATAAGGATAATAGAGAGATGGAACCATTGAAACATGAGTGTGGTGTAGCAATGATCAGATTGCTCAAGCCACTGGAGTATTACCAGCAGAAGTATGGTACTTGGATGTACGCACTCAACAAACTCTATCTGATGATGGAGAAGCAGCACAACCGTGGCCAGGAGGGTGCTGGTATGGCTTGTGTCAAACTGGGCGGTAAGCCTGGTCATGAGTATATGTTCCGTGAGCGTGCAGAGGGCAAGAATGCCGTGACCGAAATCTTCGGCAAGGCGAATGCCAACTTCAAGAGCCTGACTCCCGAGCAGCTTGCTGATGCAAAGTTCGCTAAAGAGGAACTGCCTTTTGCAGGCGAACTTTATATGGGACACCTGCGCTACAGTACCACCGGAAAGAGTGGCATTCAGTATGTGCACCCATTCCTGCGACGTAACAACTGGAAGGCGAAGAACCTCTGCCTTTGTGGTAACTTCAACATGACCAACGTAGATGAAATCTTCGAGGAACTTACCAAGCAGGGCCAGAGTCCTCGCATCTACAGCGACACCTACATCATGCTTGAACTGATGGGCCACCGTCTGGACAGAGAGGTGGAGCGCAACTTCGTAGCTGCAAAGGCGATGGAGATGCAGAATACCGATATTACCAACTATATAGAAGACCACGTGAAGATGAGCAATGTACTCAAGACCACGATGAAGAACTTTGATGGCGGTTATGTGGTTTGCGGTATCACCGGTTCGGGTGAAATGTTCTCTATGCGCGACCCTTGGGGCATCCGTCCTGCGTTCTATTACAAGAACGATGAAATCGTGGTAGTAGCCAGCGAGCGCCCTGTACTCCAGACCACCTTCGACCTGGAGGCAGAGGAAGTGCAGGAACTGATGCCGGGCACGGCGCTTCTCGTGAAGAAGAACGGAGAGTGCAGCATCGAGCGCATCATGGAGCAGAAGGGCGATTCAGCCTGCTCATTCGAGCGCATCTACTTCAGTCGTGGTTCCGACAAGGATATCTATAAGGAGCGTAAGCAGTTGGGCGAGCAGTTGACCCAGCCTATCCTGAAGGCTGTGGATTATGATGTAGACCACACCGTGTTCAGCTATATCCCGAACACTGCCGAGGTGGCTTACTATGGCATGTTGAGCGGTTTCAAGAAGTATCTTAATGAGACCAAGATTGAGCAGATTGCCAACCTCGACCATGTTCCATCAAAAGAAGAATTATACGAAATCCTCGGCGACTTCGTCCGCTCAGAAAAGATAGCATGGAAGGATATCAAACTCCGTACCTTCATCACAGAGGGCAACAGTCGTAACGACCTGGCGAGCCACGTGTATGATGTAACCTACGGAAGCATCGAGCCGAATGTGGATAATCTTGTCATTATCGATGATAGTATCGTGCGTGGTACTACCCTGAAGGAGAGTATTCTCCGCATCCTCGACCGTCTGCATCCTAAGAAGATTGTAGTGGTTTCCAGTGCCCCTCAGATCCGATATCCGGATTACTACGGCATCGATATGGCAAGACTGGAAGAGTTCTGCGTGTTCCGTGCTGCTATCCAGCTTTTGAAAGAGCGCAAGATGGAAGACCTTATCGAGCAGACCTATGAGGCTTGCAAGGCAGAATTGGCAAAGCCAAAGGAGGAGCAGATCAATCCGGTACGCTCCATCTACAAGCCATTCAGCACCGAGGAAATCAACGAGAAGATTGTTGAGATGCTTCGCCCAGAGGGCATGACCACTCCTATCCAGCTCGTATTCCAGAGCATCGAGGGCTTGCGCGAGGCGATTCCAAACCATAAGGGTGACTGGTATTTCACCGGTCATTATCCAACCCCAGGCGGCACGAAGCTCTGCAACCAGTCGTTTGTAAACTACATTGAAAACGTTTATCATAAATAAGCGAATAGAGAAGAACGAAAGAATTCATTTGCTCTTATAAGTATGAAATAAAAGAATCAAATGTCAGATATGAAAAAAGTAACCTTAGTTTTGAGCGATGGAACCAAGTTCCATGGCAAATCTTTTGGATATGACGCTCCTGTAGCGGGCGAGGTTGTGTTCAACACAGCCATGATGGGATATCCAGAGAGTTTGACCGACCCTTCTTACGCCGGTCAGTTGATGACACTTACATTCCCTCTCGTGGGCAACTATGGTGTGCCACCATTTACTTTCGAGGAGAATGGTTTGCCAACCTTCATGGAGAGTGACAAGATTTATGCTTCTGCCATCATCGTGAATGATTACAGCGAGCAGTACAGCCACTGGAATGCAGTGGAGAGTCTTGCCGACTGGTTGAAGCGCGAGAAAGTGCCAGGAATCACAGGCATCGATACCCGTGAGTTGACTAAGGTGCTTCGTGAACATGGTGTGATGATGGGTAAGATTCTCTTTGATGATGAACCAGACAACATCCCTGAGGCTAATTACGAGGGTGTAAACTTCGTTGACCAGGTAAGCTGCAAGGAAATTATCCGTTATAACGAGGGTGCCGGCAAGAAGGTGGTTCTCGTTGACTGCGGTGTGAAGGCAAACATCATCCGTTGCCTCATCAACAGAGGCGTAGAGGTGATCCGTGTGCCATGGAATTACGATTACACCGATATGGACTTCGACGGATTGTTCCTGGCCAATGGTCCTGGTGACCCAGATATGTGCGAGGATGCAGTAAACATTATTCGCAAGCAGATTAGCCAGAGCCGCAAGCCTATCTGCGGTATCTGTATGGGTAACCAGTTGCTTTCTAAGGCAGCCGGTGCTACTATCTACAAGTTGAAGTATGGTCACCGTTCACACAACCAGCCAGTGCGCATGGTAGGAACCAACAATTGCTACATCACCTCTCAGAACCACGGTTATGCCGTTGATGCCAAGACATTGGGCAACGATTGGGAGGAACTCTTTGTAAATATGAATGATGGCTCTAACGAGGGTATCCGCCACAAGGTGAACCCTTGGTTCTCAAGCCAGTTCCACCCAGAGGCTTGCTCAGGTCCTGTGGATACAGAGTTCATGTTTGATAAGTTTGTAGAAACACTAAAATAATTAGGAAAATAATGAAAGACGAAAACATAAAGAAGGTGCTCCTCTTAGGTTCTGGAGCCTTGAAGATCGGTGAAGCAGGTGAGTTCGACTACTCAGGTTCGCAGGCCCTGAAGGCATTGCGCGAGGAAGGTATCGAGACTGTGCTCATCAACCCGAATATCGCAACCGTACAGACATCAGAAGGTGTTGCCGACCAGATTTACTTCCTGCCAGTGCAGCCTTACTTCGTAGAGCGTGTTATTCAGAAGGAGAATCCAGACGGTATCCTCCTCAGCTTCGGTGGTCAGACTGCCCTCAACTGTGGTGTAGAACTCTATCGCCAGGGCATCCTGGAGAAATATAATGTCAAGGTATTGGGTACTCCAGTACAGGCTATCATGGATACAGAGGACCGTGAGCTCTTCGTAGAGAAGTTGGATGAAATCAACGTGAAGACCATCAAGAGTGAGGCTTGCGAGAACATCGAGCAGGCCCGCAAGGCTGCTGCCGAGCTCGGCTATCCTGTCATCATCCGTGCTGCTTACGCCTTGGGTGGTCTCGGTTCCGGTTTCGCAGACAACGAGGAGGAGCTGAACAAGCTCGCTGAGAAGGCCTTCTCTTTCTCTCCACAGGTATTGGTCGAGAAGAGTTTGAAGGGCTGGAAAGAGATTGAGTATGAGGTAGTTCGAGACCGTTACGACAACTGTATCACAGTTTGTAACATGGAGAACTTCGACCCACTGGGAATCCATACTGGTGAGAGTATCGTCATCGCTCCATCTCAGACCCTGAGCAATTCTGAGTATCATAAGCTCCGTGCCCTCGCCATCAAGATTATCCGTCACATCGGAATCGTGGGTGAGTGTAACGTGCAGTATGCCTTCGACCCTAAGAGCGAGGATTATCGTGTAATCGAGGTGAATGCCCGTTTGAGCCGTTCTTCTGCCTTGGCATCTAAGGCTACTGGTTATCCTCTTGCCTTCGTTGCAGCCAAGCTCGGTATGGGCTACGGTCTGTTCGAGTTGAAGAACTCGGTAACCAAGACTACATCTGCCTTCTTCGAGCCAGCATTGGACTACGTGGTATGTAAGATTCCACGTTGGGACTTGTCTAAGTTCCGTGGCGTAGATAAGGAGTTGGGTTCATCTATGAAGTCAGTAGGTGAGGTAATGGCCATCGGCCGCAACTTCGAGGAGGCCATCCAGAAGGGTCTTCGTATGATTGGTCAGGGCATGCACGGTTTCGTAGAGAACAAGGAACTTGAAATCGACGATATCGATGCAGCTTTGCGCGAGCCAACAGATAAGCGTGTGTTCGTGATTTCTAAGGCAATGCATAAGGGCTATACCGTAGATCAGATTCATGACTTGACCAAGATTGACAAGTGGTTCCTTGAGAAGTTGAAGCACATCATCGACATCGACGAGGCGATGAAGAAGTGCAACATCAATACTCTTGACCAGGATTTGCTCCGCACCGCTAAGGTTTACGGTTTTACCGACTTCCAGGTAGCCCGTGCCGTGGGCTTGGAGCAGGAGTTGGGCAACATGCACAAGGCAGCCCTCCTGGTTCGCAACAAGCGCAAGAGCTATGGCATCCTGCCTGTAGTAAAGCAGATTGATACCCTGGCAGCAGAGTATCCTGCTCAGACCAACTACCTCTATGTAACTTACGCTGGCGTGAAGAGCGACATCACCTTCGAGAACGACCACCGTTCTATCATCGTACTCGGTTCGGGTGCTTACCGCATCGGTTCTTCCGTAGAGTTCGACTGGTGTGGCGTTCAGGCATTGAACACCATCCGCAAGGAAGGTTGGCGCTCTGTGATGATCAACTACAACCCAGAGACCGTATCTACCGACTACGATATGTGCGACCGTCTCTACTTCGACGAGTTGACCTTCGAGCGTGTGATGGATATCATCGAGATGGAGCAGCCTCATGGCGTCATCGTATCTACCGGTGGTCAGATTCCAAACAACCTGGCTATGCATCTGGATGCACAGAACGTGCCAATCCTGGGTACTGCTGCCAAGGACATCGATAACGCTGAGGACCGTGCCAAGTTCTCTCAGATGTTGACCAACAACGGCATCAACCAGCCAGAGTGGAGCGCCCTGACCTCTATGGAGGACATCGACAACTTCATCGAGCGTGTAGGTTTCCCTGTATTGGTTCGTCCTAGCTACGTGCTTTCGGGTGCTGCGATGAACGTATGTTCTAACGAGGATGAGCTGAAGCGATTCCTGCAGTTGGCTGCCAATGTAAGTGAGGATCACCCAGTGGTAGTAAGTAAGTTTATCGAACATGCCAAGGAGATTGAGATGGATGCAGTGGCAAAGAATGGCGAGGTGATTGCCTATGCGATTTCCGAGCACATCGAGTTTGCCGGTGTTCACTCAGGCGATGCTACCATCCAGTTCCCTCCTCAGAAGTTGTATGTTGAGACTGTTCGTCGTGTAAAGCGAGTTGGTCGTCAGATTGCCAAGGAGTTGCACATCAACGGTCCGTTCAACATCCAGTTCATGGCTCGTGACAATGATATTCTCGTTATCGAGTGTAACCTTCGTGCCAGCCGTTCGTTCCCATTCGTAAGCAAGGTATTGAAGATCAACCTCATCGAGTTGGCTACCCGCGTGATGCTCGGTTTGCCAGTAGAGAAGCCACACAAGAACCTCTTTGATCTCGACTATGTAGGTATCAAGGCATCTCAGTTCAGCTTCAACCGTCTGCAGAAGGCGGACCCAGTATTGGGTGTGGATATGAGCAGTACGGGTGAGGTAGGTTGCTTGGGTGACGATACATCTACCGCACTTCTGAAGAGTATGCTTTCTGTGGGTCATCGTATTCCAGCCAAGAATATCCTGCTTTCTACAGGTTCTGCCAAGCAGAAGGTAGATTTGCTCGATGCAGCCCAGATGTTGGTTAAGCATGGCTACAAGCTGTATGCAACCGGTGGTAGTAGCAAGTTCCTCACTGAGAATGGCATTGAGAACACCCGTGTGCTTTGGCCATCAGAGGAGGCAGAAGGTGGTGCGCCTAAGGCTTTGGAGATGCTCCACAACCATGAGATTGATATGGTAGTGAATATTCCAAAGAACTTGACCAGCAGCGAGTTGAGCAATGGTTACAAAATTCGTCGTGCTGCCATCGACCTGAACGTGCCATTGATTACCAATAGCCGTCTGGCGAGTGCATTCATCTATGCATTCTGCACCACCAAGCTCGAGGATATCGATATCAAGGCTTGGGGAGAGTATAAATAGTTGATAGTTAATAGTTAAGAATTGACAGTTAAGTCATTCTTGATGATTTTCAATAGAAAAATCCCTGCTGTAGGAAAGGCTTCCTATGGCAGGGATTTTTATTATTTATATGACTATTTTTGCACATATCCTCAGCTACCATCATGGCTACATTTTGCGTATTCGCAAATTTGCAGCAAAAACTATAATAATGAAGAGTTATGGAAGAAAAATTATCGACTATATATTTAAGAGATGGGCGGAACGCTCTGCAATATGTTATGAGCCTGAGCGAAAAGTACAGGCAGATAGCGACCGAAGCGATATTCGAGTGTTTGAGACTGGGCTATCCACTCAACAATATGGAGATAACAGGCAAAGCACGAGAACTGCAGAGGAAGAGGAATGCCTACGTTTGATAAAAATCGCCAAAGAACAAGGCTTTAAGTTATGGATGAATTGACAAATACAAGATTATATACCGATGTCTGTTCCATCATAGAGCAAGGCAGGAAGGAAGCTTATGCCTCCGTCAATCATAAGATGATAGAAACCTATTGGAACATAGGGCGACGCATCGTGGAAGAAGAACAGAATGGTGAGGCACGTGCAGAGTATGGGGTTCAGATCATTGCGCAATTATCTGAGCAATTGACACATCAATATGGTAAAGAATTTAGCAAAAGAAATTTGGCTTATTTTCGCCAATTCTACTTGACAATCAATGATATACGAATTTTGCAATCACGATTGCAAAATCTTGCTTGGACACATATAATCAATCCAACCATCGGCATCGTGCTGTGTTCAGAGACGAGCAAGGATATTGCACGTTATTCCATCCTCAAAGATAATGACCATCTCTTTGCAACAAAGAACAAGACTTATCTGCCGACAGAAGAACAGCTTCGCACGGAGATAGAACGCCAGAAGCAATTGTTCTATTTGCAGCATGGCAGCAAGTAATACTGGGAGCATGTTTTTGACCTACTTACAAGCAAAGATGCAATCATGAGGCCATTGGGCAGGTTAAATGTTTGAAGGAGATTTACCTAAAAAGGCTCAAGAGTTAGTAACAGAATGGCTCTCACTTCATTCTGATGAACTTCAGGACATGTGGGACAAACAAATATTAACAAAACTTCCACCATTATGATACCAAGAATTAAGAAAATGTCAGTCCTAGATGACTATATCCTTTTCGTTGAATTTGATGATGGATATAAAGTGTTGTACGATGTGAAGGATGACATCAAGACGCTTCCTTCGTTTCGTGCATTAGTGGATGTATATGGCCTTTTTAAACAAACCCAGTTGGACACCAGCCGAACTTGTGTATATTGGAACGACAAGATAGATTTAGCCAGCGACAGTATTTATGAGTATGGAAAGGCAGCATAATTAAAATCCCGGTTTCGTCATTCTTGATGATTTCCAATAGAAAAATCCCTGCTGTAGGATAGGTTTCCTATGGCAGGGATTTCTTATTTGAAAAAAGCCGTGAAAACTTTGGTTGTTTCAAAATAAAGCCGTAAATTTGCGGCAAAAACTATAATAATGAAGAGTTATGGAAGAAAAATTATCGACTATATATTTAAGAGATGGGCGGAACGCTCTGCAATATGTTATGAGCCTGAGCGAAAAGTACAGGCAGATAGCGACCGAAGCGATATTCGAGTGTTTGAGACTGGGCTATCCTCTCAACAATATGGAGATAACAGGCAAGGCAAGAGAAATGCAGAGGAAGAGAAATGCCCCTCTATCAATTCAGTTGGGTGGTGTTGAAATCATCAAAAAAAGATAAAGCGCACTTCCTCCTCTTTCTCCAGTTCCGCCTTCATGGCTTCGAAGGCGTAGATGGTGAAAGAGGAGGCGATAACACTTAACTTTAAGAATTACTTCACCCATTCCATCAAGTCGTCGTAGTTGGTTACCTTATGATAGTAGATGCCCGAACCTGAGAGTTGTTCGAAGAGCCTGTCGGCACAGGCTATCTTGCCATCTTCTATGCCTCGCAAGTCGAGGGTTGACATGCTGCCCTTGGTTTCGGCTACGAAATAGACATGCTTCACGGTACCATCCTTGAAGGCTATCGCCCAGTCGGGAGAATAATTGCCCACAGGGGTAGGAATGTGGAAGCCTTTTGGCAATTTGGCATATACGGCAACATCGGTGCTCGTATCGAGGTCTTCCACGAACTTGCGTTCCACACTCTGCTTTGCCGTTCCATCGGTAAACACATAATCCACGATGCTCTTCCTTCCCTGGTAAGCCTTGTCGAGTGAGGTATGCTTCTCCTCCGTAAAGATGGCGGAATCGTAGCTTCCCTCTATCTCGTTGTAACTGATATGATCTACGATGATGGTGGCTTTCTGCTCCAGTATCAGACGACTTACCCTGCGGATAAACTCTTCCGGATTCATCTTGTACATATCAAACTTTTCTGGCTTAATCTGACTCAAAATCCCGGCGATGGTTTTGCGGGTCAATCGGGTGTTGGCGGCTATCTTGCCTAGCAGGTCGTACTTCACGGTGCTTACTACATCCGTTCTCAGGTCATCATGCTGCATTTCTTCCTGCACCATCATGCTGCCCACCTTCATATCGTCATGTTTCAGTTCCGTCTTCTGCACTCCTCGGGTTACCACGTAGCTCAGTTTCGAAACCACCAGTTCCTTGTTGATGGCAGCAATGGCTTTCTCTATCAGTTCCTTGCTTTCGAAGTTCACCGTATAGGCATATTTGTGGTTGATGCGATTCCAGAGTTCCTGGAACTCCTTCTTCGTAAAGTTCTCATTCAGTCTGTTCTCTGGAGTCTGCGGCGTACTTCCGTTCTCTATCATACCGTCAAGGGCAGAAGGGTTCCATACGCCTTCTATCAGTTTGTGAATCCATTTGCCGTATGGCTTTACTTCGTCTGGCAATGAGGCGAGTGTTCCTGATGTTGCGGCAGAGCGGTAAGCATCGGTTACATGACTTTCGTCATCCACATAACCATTCTTCACCAGATAGAAATAAATTTTTTTTGCTTCTGATGTTGTGATACTGTGCTTGCTGCCATCTTCAATCGTGAAGGTCTTTCCATCGAAGTAATCGATGTCGGCAACCTTCGGCCGGTCATAGAGATCTTCCGAAATATTCTTCTGCAGATCGTTTACGAAATCAGCATAGCCCTCAGAGGCAATCACGGTAAGGCGGTTAATCTGCTGCACCTGTCCCTGCAGGGTATCGGCATCCTGTCGCACTCCCTTGTTGTCAACACAGAGTCGCAGACCTCGTCCCACTTCCTGACGCTTCTGCGAGATGCTGTTCGCTTGTCTGAGCGAACAGATCTGGAAGATGTTCGGGTTATCCCAACCTTCTCTCAAGGCAGAGTGGGAGAAGATGAAGCGAACAGGTGAATAAGTTGGGTCGAGACTCAGCAGTCGTTCTTTATCTTTCATAATCAGGTCGTAAGCCGATACGTCGTCGCTTCCGGCTTCCTTCTTCTCATCGCTGTCCTTGATGCGCTTGGTCTTGGGGTCGATGGAGAAATAACCCTCATGGGTCTTGTTGACAGGGATGCAGCTGAGCTACTGCATATACTCCGGGTCATACATATTCTGATTCTCCCGTAGTTCTGCCTGGTATTCCTGTTCGAAGATTTCTCCATAGCGTCCCAGCAGCGCATTGCCGTCTTCATCATACTGGCGATACTTGGCAACCTCGTCGATAAAGAAAAGGGAGAGGCACTTGATGCCACGATGGAAGAGTGCACTCTCTTTGCGGAAGTGCGCCTTGATGGTTTCCCTTATCTGGATGCGAGCCTTGTGGTCGGCAGTTACGTTGCCGATTACTTCCTTCAGCATCAGACTTTCGCCGTTGCTGAACTTCACCTGGCTACGGCTTGGCTGACGGGCATCCACCACGATATCGGTAATCATGAACCCCTTGTATTGCAGCATGTTTCCAGAGGCACTATAGAGGTCATCGCCTTCTCCCAACTTCTTGTAGATTCGCTTGATGGCTCCCGTAGTGCTCTGCTGTTCTATCTCCAGCCTTACCTGTGGTGCCTTGTCTTTCGAGAGCAGCAGCTCTGCGAAATAGATATAGCTGTCGGTACCTTTCAGGTTCTTCAGTTCGAAGCCTACTACCTCTATCTTTTTCACCAGTTTGTGGTTGTAGGCATCAAGTGCATCGAGTACATACACTGTATTGTGGTGCTCCTTGTGGGTAGCGGAGTAATTCAGAGTGAAGAGCGGATTGAAGGCTTTGAGTGCCGTCTGTGTAGCGGCGCCTCCCATCTTCTGCGGTTCATCCAGAATGATGATAGGGTTGTTGGCTGCAAGAACGGCGATAGGCTTTCGGGAACCGAACTCATCGCGTTCTGAGTTGATGATGCGTGCCGCCTTGTTCTTGGCTCCTTCCTTCATGGTGTTGAAGGCCTGGGTGTTGATGATCATCACGCTGATGTCGTTGCTCTGCGAGAAGGTGTCGATGTCGTTGAGGCTGCTGCTGTCGTAGATGAAGTAGCGAGCCTTCTTGCCGTATTGCTCCATGAAGTGATCTACCGTAATGTCGAAGCTTTTCTTCACACCCTCTCGGATAGCGATGCTTGGAACCACCACGATAAACTTGGTCCAGCCATACTGCTTGTTCAGTTCGAACATCGTCTTGATATAGACGTATGTCTTTCCCGTACCTGTTTCCATCTCCACGTCGAGCTGGCAGGCTCCGAGTTTCTGACAGAGTTCTTCATCCTGATGGATGTTGTTCTCGGTCTGAATCTGCCGGATGTTGTCAAAGAGAGCCACCTTATCCATGACAAGGCGGTTGTTCTTATAACCCAGGCTATTGCCGGCATCATCGCTATCAGCAAAAACATTGGCTTGAACGAATTTGATGTCATGCTTCTTGCTATCCACCACATACAGTTTTCCCTTATCCATCCTGTATTCCAGGTTGGCTTGGTTGGGCTGCCCCTTGAAGACGTTGATGACGCTCTCCACGGCATCGGTCTGATATTGTTGTATCTTAAACTTCAGTTTCATAATCGTAATCAGTAAAGCTCTTTTTACTTTTACAAGTTTCAAGTAAACACAGCAAAAATGTTCTTTTTACTTTTTTACCTTTTTACCCTTTTACCTTTCAAAATCCCTTTCTAAAGGATTTTGGTGACCGTGTCAGGAGAATATGTTTTAAAGATCTGCTCGAAGTTGGTGGCGGTGGAATCGTCCTTCATGCTGGTGTCACGGAGTACGGCATAGGCTGGCTGCATCTGGGCGATGGTCTTTACCACATCGTCGGTTACATCCGGGTCGAAGCAAGCCACGAGGTATCCTTCGGCAACGTTATAGATGGTCTTGCCAGCTACCATTGTTGTTTCTATCTTCGAATCCAGGGTTGCACCGAGTTCGAGCATTACCTGGAAGAGCAGGTCTTCGCCCGTTCTATCCAGCTTCACATTATCCACTTGCGAGAAAAGGTCGGCTTGCGAAATATCCTTTGGAGAATAGTAAATGTCCTGCATATTGGTGGAATCGAGTTTCAACACACGGAAGCCAGTATCGAGGTCTTGGGTGGTTAAAGGAGATTCCTCTTTAATCTTCTTGCCGGCTCTTCTTATTCTTTCTTTTCCTATTTCACAGATGTTCTTATAGCCAGCCTTGAAAGCTTCGCTCTTCTCATCGGTCTTTTCTGGGAGCTGCACCATAATGAACTTGCGGTTGCCATTGGTCTTTAAGTTTAAATTCATTATGGCATGTGCCGTAGTTCCAGAACCGGAGAAAAAGTCTAAAACCAAATCCTCGTTCTTTGTAAAATAATTAAGCAGGTGATAGACAAGCTCTTTTGGCTTAGGAAAATTGAAGATTTCTTTTTTTCCAAAAAGCTTTGCTATATCTTCTGACCCATAGTTTGGAATGCCTTTTTCATCTATGACAGAACTTATAATCTTTGTATTACGCTCTTTTCGGTATCTGGGAAGTCCTTTACTATTGAAATATATTTCAACCCATTTTTGTCCTTTATTATCAAATGTCTCTTTGCCGAGTTTCTTGTTCTTGTAATAATTTGCAATTTGTGTACAATAAGGGAAAGAACCTCTAAGAGTAACTGTATCTTGTAGAATGCCATTATGGAAAGTCATGATACCTTCAAGTATTTCTAGTTGCACTTCATCGCCAACATGTTTTTTAAAGGTGATGTCTTTCTGTCCTTCTATTTTAGTTCCTTTTTCAAAAACGACATCTGTTGTTGGATTTTTGGGACTAGGTTTATTGTAGCAATAATGTTCCAAACTTTCCAGTTCTTCGGGATTGTTTAATCCAAAATAGCTTTGTACTAGTTCTTCTTTTTTGCCATATGCTAAGATAAACTCATGGTTCTTTACTAATTTGGAAAAACCTTTTGTGGAACCACGATTTACCCAAACCATAGAACCTCTATCCAATCTATTCTGATAACCGAAAATTTCATCGCAGATTTTTCTGATATTATCAACTTCAGTATCGTCAATAGAAATAAATATCACGCCATCATCAGTTAGCAAGTCTCTTGCAACCTTTAATCTCGGATAAATCATATTCAGCCAATCAGTATGGAATCTGCCATTGCTTTCGGCATTGGTAAACATACGGTTGCCTTGCTCGTCAAACTGTCCTGAGTTGGCGAGGTATTCTTCTGAAGACTGAGCGAAATCATCTTCATAAACAAAGTCGTTTCCGGTGTTGTAAGGTGGGTCTATATAGATCATTTTCACCTTGTGGAGGTAAGTCTCCTTCAGACATTTGAGAACATCGAGGTTGTCGCCCTCGATATAAAGGTTCTGGGTGTTGTCGAAATCAACGCTGTCTTCACGGCAAGGGCGAAGTGTGGCATTGATAGGAGAGTTGGCAAGGAGAATCGCCTTGCTCTTGTCGGGCCAGGTAAACTGGTAGCGTTCTGCTCTTTCTGACATCACGCTATCAGAAAGATTCTGCTTGAGTTTCTCGAAATCTATGAGGTGCTTTGGCTGACCGCTTCTTTCATCCACGGTCTCCGTAACGCAGTCGGGAAACAGCTGCGCAATTTTCGTAATATTGTCCTCGACACCATTACTACTCTGCATTCTTAATTTGTCCATTCGTAGCTCTTTTCATTGTTGGTTACTATATATAATAAGGTATAGCAACAAACATTGAAGCGAACTCCAACGTCTTTTGCTATAGCTGATGGGTGCGTTTGGAACTAAATCATTATCGGAGTAAAACGGGCAGCAGACAGAAGGATTGGCTGGAAAGCCATCCAAGGAAAGCCTTGATGAAGTGAAGACAAAGAAGAAGCGTGAGCTTCCCTTATCTACACTTAGGCTTTTGCCGGGCCCGTACCAACGATAAGTTCCGCCCACGCTATAGCGTAGGCGTTTACAGAACTTACTCTTCGTTGGTACTAATACTTTAATTCTGGCAAAATTTAAGTGTATCCGAACAAATTAGTAAACGCAAGTTTATAATCTTACTATGTTATATCTTTCTTTTCTGTTTCTTATATTTCTTCCTTTTTAAATTGTTATATATTCAAAATTCCTTGTTGGTCATTATGATGCAACAAGTTTTAAAGGATACCGGAATTTCATCCATAAGGAGTCTATTCGCAACACTATAAGGTTTCCATCCATGCGATAGCATCTTGAGCAGTGCCAAAGCACAGAGTTTCTCCGTTTGTATGTTCTTCTCTCGCTTAGTCAAGCTTCGCTTGCAAATCGGGAGTAATCACATGAGTTGATGTGCTCATATCCTTTGTTTTAAATTGTTATATGGAGCAAAGGTAATAAAAAATAATGAGAAATGAGGTGTTCTTATGAATTTTAACACTGATAATCTTTATTATAATGGCTTGTATGAGTCTGATAACTCTATCTTTTATCACAAAACGTGCCTTTATAACTCTATCTTTTATCATAAAACACCCCTTTATAACTCTATCTTTTAGCAAAGTTAACATAAAATAATTGCTTATCTCGTTAATAATCAGTATTTTTGCAGCTGTATAATCATAAAGACGCAAAGATATGGATAAATACTTGTCAAGAAGCATCGACCAGGCTTTGCTGGAATGGAAGGATAATCCTCGAAGAAAACCTCTTTTGGTGAGGGGCGCCCGACAGGTAGGCAAGTCGAGCACCATTCGGCATTTGGGCAAGAGCTTCAAATATTTTTTGGAAGTTAATGTGGAAAGAAATCCTGAGGTGATGGAATTCTTTAAGGGCTGTCGTGATGTGCAGAGCATAGCTGCTAAGCTATCCGACTTCTTTAATGTGCCGGTTGTTCCGGGCGAAACCCTTCTTTTTCTCGATGAGATACAAAAGAGCGAGGACGTCATTCACAGCCTTTGGTTCTTTAAGGAAGATTATCCTGAACTTCATGTCATAGCAGCAGGTTCGCTCCTGGAGTTTGCGCTGAAGGATTTGTCATCATTTGGAGTGGGCAGAGTAAGTTCACTGTTTGTCTATCCGATGTCTTTTGATGAATTCCTGACGGCAATGGGGCAAGAGGGGCTTCTTAGAACCAAGCGAAATAGCAGTCCTACGAATCCGCTGCCCGAGGCATTCTATAACAGATTGGTGGAGGCTTTTCGAAGTTATATGCTGGTTGGCGGAATGCCAGAAGCCGTGGCAACCTACACGGAGACAGGGTCTTATCGCTATAGCAGTGATATTGTAAATGAAATCATCCAGGGGTATCAGGACGATTTTGCCAAGTACGGAGCCAAGGCAAATCCTCTGCTTTTGCGCCAAACTCTCATAAGCGTAGCGCATCAGGCTGGAGCCAAGTTTGTTTACAGTAGGGTAGAAGGACAATATCGTTCGGCAGAAGTAAAGGTGGCTTTGGAGATGCTGAAGGATGCCGGACTAATCATCCCGACCTATCATACGGATGCCAATGGGGTGCCGCTTGGGGCTGAAATCAACGAGCGGGTTGTGAAATATCTTATCCATGATACAGGCGTGCTGCTTGGAATCCTGGGAATAGATGACGACATCGACGACAGCATCAAGGAGATGATGGTGGCAGATTCCATCGATCTTGTTGACAAGGGGCATGTGGCAGAGATGATGGCGGGTTTGGAACTGGTTAAATATTCTTCTCCGCAGAAGCGGCATCAGTTGTACTATTGGCAAAACATGAACAAAGGTACTTGTGCCGAGGTGGATTATGTGATAGCTCGCAGTGGCAACATTGTTCCGATAGAAGTAAAATCGGGTGTGAAGGGTTCTATGAGCAGCATGTATTCGCTGATGCGCAATCCGCAGAAGCATATAGAAATGGGTATCCGCTGTTCTCTCGAAAACTTTGGTACATTCGAGAGTCCCGATGGCAAGAAGATAGACATCATTCCTCTTTATGCTATCTCCAATTTGTTTGCGGAGAAGTAGAGTAACTACTCAGCACCCCTATAGAAAACTTCTCGTTAATAAAGCATAAACTTGAT
>OJRR01000172.1_pt1 | contig 24437 bp, 32 predicted proteins | sample 1599251 | NCBI WGS metagenome assembly OJRR01 (sample SAMN03922536, study PRJEB24848) | human gut metagenome | isolation source: stool sample | host: Homo sapiens | place: Germany | collected 2010-05
TTTAATCATATTAGCAATTATTTGTGCATTAGGGTGAGCAGCTTTATCTGTTCTAAGTTTTATAATATGTTTCCATTCATCGATAGAATAAGTATATATACATTTTGTAGCAGTATCAAGAGGAAGAACTCCACGAGCATCTTGTTTATGTAATCCAGCTTTTACAAGATATTCATAATTTTTAAAACTATCATCACAAGATTTTATAAAACTATATACTTTATGATTAACATCTTCATCTAATTTATTATCTTTATATACATAATATTTTCCATTAATATCTTTATAAATAAGATAATCTTTTAACCAATGAGGATTACAAACACTTCCATCTTCATAAACATACCTTGTACTTCTTTCCGCAATATTATTAGGGCTAACACGATTAAGTTCTCTTGAAGTACTAATTTGAGTAATAACACAAAAAGTATATCTCATCATATTATAACCTATTTCATCATTAAAGAAAGTATCTTCAGATACTCTATAATAATTAATATAAGTAAGAAGAATTTGAGCATGAGCGTTTACTTCTTGACGTTCTTTTAAATCTAAACAAAAATTACCATTAGTAGCAATATATAGTTTATTATTATGAAAAGTCCAATTAATATAAGGATTATTAGAATATCTTTCTAAAGCAATAGCAAGTCTACTTGTAAATTCTCCTATAACATAAACACTTTCATGTCTAAACATACTCCAATGATGTTTTTTAAGCAAAGTATTAATAGTAACATCATCATTACCTGTTTCTTTACCATAACAAACTCTTGCACATTTAGCAACATGAGCTTTAACGTCATCACCTTGTTTCCAATGTTCTATATAAGGTTCAATTATTTTCATATTAACTTATTTAAAAAATCCTATTTGTTTTCCAACATTTTCTTCTACAAAACAATAAGACACACCATTATTTGTTTTAATAATAAATTCTGGTTTATCAACAAATAATTGAAAATCTTTACGAATTCCAACTACTTGTCCAGTACGATAAGGATTATTTGGTTCACTTTTAGCTTCATCAATAGCAATACACATTACAGCTTCATCTTTATATTTTGAACAATCTTCACAAGCAGTTTTACTATATCCAATAGCTTTACCATGAACATTTTCTATTTCTTTAGCATATTTTTTACTAAGTACACTATTCATAAGTATTTGTTCATTCATAGGTTTACCACAAATAGGACAAATTTCATGTACTAAAGCAAATCCTATTTTATTTTCTGACATATTTCTAAAACTTTATAAAATAATTGCATTAAATTTCCATTATTATCAATCTTAAAATCAACATCAAAATCAATACATTCGCTATCGTGTTTATCAAGATATTGATCATCGCGATTGATTTTAATCAATCCCCCGTAGAGAAGTTTATCATTATTACGAATAGCATTAGCTTCATTAGCAAATCTAACATCTGGTATGATACATAATGTTCTGGTTATAGCAATATCTATAACTTTAGACATTGTAGAATTTATCCAAATATTATTATCTATATAATTACGACAAATATCAGTACCAAAATATTGCATAAGTAATCTAAGTTTAATATAAAGATTTTGTTTTTTAGCAGCAGAATATTGTATTACATTGTTTAAATTATTATCAATAAGATTACTAACTATATAATAATTTTTATCTCTAATTACTTCACCAAAAGTAATAAACTTACGATTAAAATAATCCCAATATTCATTATCTTTTTTTACTCTATCATCAAAAGCAGAACGAGGAATACTAAAAATAATACTCATAGCATCTTTCATACTATCAGCAAAATGAATAATTCTATCTTTATGAGAAATATCTATACTTTTTCTTCGTATAACATAATCTGCATAATTAGAACGAGTAATACCTGTTGCAAATATATAATTAATCATACTTGCAACAGTATCTTTACCAGAATTTTTACGACCAGCTACACCAATAATACACTCTTTCATATAAAAAACATTTATTCTTTTAATAACGAACTTAATCCTGTTTTTAGAGTATTAATAAGATTTGTAACAGAGTTTCGCATTTCAGTAACAGCAATTAATTCAAGATTATTTTTCCACATAGCTAAACTACCTTCAGGATTACTAATACTATTCCTAATAGCTTCAAGATGATAAATACTTTTAGCATACATTTCAGCTTTATCAATATTTTCATCAAGAGCTTCTATGCTTCTAATATAATCTGAAAAATCTTTATTATTCATATAAGTAACTTTATTATCTTTAATACAAATATATAATATTTTTCTGAAATATATTAATTATTTTGACTCAATATAAAGCCATTTTTAGCTATTTAGATATTACGTTGAACTATTTATCACTTAGTATAACATAATTCAATATAGAGCTAAAAACAGCTATTTATCGACGTTTTATATGAGAAAGTAAGCTATAATAACAAAAAAGTGGAAGCACTATAAATACTTCCACTATAATTAACACACTAAATAATAGCAAAGACATCATAATCTCTTTCACTTTCAACATATTCTATTTCAATATTTCCTCGACATTTAGTTTCTTGAATAACGTAATCTTTAATTTCTCCTCTTAGATTAATTTGACATCTGCCATAATTATCAACATGACAAATTCTACAATTATCATCAAATTTTCTATTACTAAGTAAAACATAATACTCTCTTGCAAAAGTATCTTTATTGTTTCTTGCAACTTCAATATAATAACGATAATTGCTTCTATTTACAGGAAAAAATAATAGTTTACGTTTTATATCATAAAACGGTCTTTTAGGACTTATAACAGGATTAAGTATCTCATAATTATAAATACTCATAAATTATTTGTCAATAATATAAGTTTGTTTAACATGAAAAGGTACTTGAGCTACACCACTTCTTTCTCCATATTCAACAAACATTTCTTTTCCAATAAAATCTTCTTTATTATCTAAAACATATTTTTGATAACTAAAAGAACCTCCAAGATGAACTTCAAAAGTTTCATCATTTATATCATTACGTAGTAAAAATAAAGGAATATCTTTACGTTTAACACCTTCTGGATAAATATCAATAATAGTAAATTTACCATCAGTAGATTTCTTATATTTAATCATACTAAGATTACGTTTACCGTATTGATATTCAGCTTCAGGATTACGCATGATTAAACCTTCAAAACCTAAATCAATAAATTTATTTCTACGTTCATAAGCAACATCTTCATTACAAATATTATATTGAGGAATTACAACAAGTCTATTTGTATTATTAAGATGATCTTCTTTTGAAGTAAAAATATTATAATAATCTCCAATAGTAGTATAAAGATAATCTAATCTATTATATTGAGCAACATCATCAATAGCAATATCATAACACCAAAATTGAATAAGTTTATTTTCTTTACAAGTAGGATCTTTAACAAAATGATTAATTTCATTAACACTATGACTTGGAAGATATAATTCTCCATCAAGAATATAATGTTCTTCAATCATAGCATCAATTAGCTTCTTAGGAAACACATCTAAAAGATAACTTTCAAGAACATGTAAACTATTCCAATAAGTACCTTCTCTACTTTGAAATTTAAGTCTTACAGTACCAAATAAATCATTATTACTATGATATGCACTAATAAAACAACGAAAACCATTAATTTTATATTGTCCAATGTATCTACTAACTTTCTTAAAAAGTTTATTATTAGTATTATTATAAACTTTAGCAAGCATAGGCAAAAGAGTATCGTCAGCAGTAGTACGATTAAAAGGAAGATATTTATCAAGATATGATAATAGTTCTCCCTCTACGGGGAGTTGAACATTATCTTTTATATCCCATAGATTTTTATATCCAACTTTTAGTTTAGCATTAATACGAGAAGTAATTTCCTCTCTTGGCTCTCTATTAATATAAATAATATCTTTAGTAATAGTTTTACCTATAATACCATGAAAAACTTCGATAGAATTATAATCTAAAGGACGAGCATACCATACACAAGGTTGTCCAAAATTATTACGCCTATAAAGACCTTTATTATAATCAAACGGTAACATAAATAACTTATTTTTCTTTTTTAAAACTAAAAGTCATAGAACTAATAGGAACTCCAACTTCTTTTTTCTTTTTAATTTTCTTTTTCTTAGGAGTATTTAATTCTTCAAGTAAATTAGGATTATTAGAATTAATTTTTTCTAATGTTCTAAGATTTTCATAAATATATGTTTCTTTTCCTGTAAAAATATCTTTAGTAGTATATTTAATAAATTTATTTTCAGGAAGTTTATTTTTAATTTTAGGATATGGTTTAACAGGAGCTTGAACAAAATCATTCATAACTTCAAATAAAATATTATCCATATGACAATTAATAAGTTTATCAAAATATTGATTATAAATAAATTGATTAGCCATTTTAATAAGATAATAATAATACTCGTTAATAAACATTTGATAAACAGGATAAGTAGTCATAATAACTCTTTTTCCTTCATAAACTCTTTTACAATTAAGATTAGTTAATATTTTATCAAGGATATTACAAATATCATTGTCTGTATTAAATTCTTTTGTTCTTTTCCAATCGTTATATTCAATATTGGGATATTCTATTTTAATAGTAATATTAATTTCTTCATAAGTATTAGGGTTAACTTCTTTCTTCTCTATTATCATAATATTCAATATTACAATCTTTATCAAAATCGTATAATTTAACAATTACATGATTTTTCATAAAACGACCAAGACCATTAAAATTTTTAATTTTATCATCAAAAACTTCTTTAGCATTATCTATATTATCAGTACAATAATAAAATTTAGTAATTCCATCGATAATAACTTCTACAGTATAATTATATAACAGAACGTCGAACATTAGCTAATTTCTTTTTATCAATTTTATAAATAATAATACGTTCAGGTTTACCAATTAAACAATGATTAAATTGAAGCCATTTAATATTATTAGTAGTTTGATACCACTTAACCTTATTTTCTTTTAAAACAATAGTTCCTTTATCATAATTAAAACCAGAATAAACAAAGCTATTATCGTTATCTAATAAATGAAAACGATTAAGTATATTGCAATCTTCTTCACTATTGAAGTTAATTTCACCATAGACATATATATCTTTTCCGTCAATAATTTGTCCATCTTCTTTAGTATGACGTATAGAACCAAAATATTGTTTAGATTTATCAATACGAGCTTCTTGTTCTTCAGTAATAGCCTCCATAACAACAATTCTATTACCTTTACTCGAATCAGTAAGGCATAGTCTCGTCATATTGAAGATTCCCATAATCTTTATTTCTTTGTCTTTTATCATAATTATAAATATATTTAATTCCTTTTTTAATAATAGATTTAAGTTGTTTAAGTGAATTATTAGAAACTAATTCTGCAAAATCTTTACTTTTATATCTTTTAGGAATAATAATAGGAATAATATTAAAATTTTCATATAACCAATTAGATTCATTTATTCCTGTAACATCATTATCCATAAGAGAACAAAGTTTACCTTTATTATATTTAAGTTTACTTTTTAACCAATCATATTCATTCTGACGAAGTTTATAAGTTTCGTGAGGAATATTAATAACTCCAATTTTATCTATATTCAACTCCCCGTAGAGAAGAGACAGTCTCATCAGTGTTGCTCCTATACTAACTCTATCTTTAGTAGATTTAGTAATTACAATAATATCATAATTACTATAATTAAGATTATAAATACCTTCTAAATGATTACAATTAGTTATAAATCTTGTATAACTTTTATCTCGTTTAGGAAAATATAATTTAATATTATTAATACCATTTCTATCTTTTCCTAATAAATATCCATAACAAGGATCATTAGTATTATAATAATACTTTGGTTCAGGATTAACATTTCTATTAATGTAATATTGTTCTACAGGATAAATAAAATTAATATTTAGAAACTGCAATGGAATACCAAATTTATCCCAATATTCTTTATCGTTATTATTCCATTCTCTAACAACTAATTCAATATTAGGTTTTTTATGTTTTATATTAATAATAGCTGTATTTATTTCATTAACAAGATTAATATCTTTTTCTTGTCCATAAAATATATCTTTAAACGTAAAAGTAATATGACGAAGAACTTTTATAAAATCTTCTTTATTACGAATATTATATTCTCTATTATAAATATTGCTCATAATATAAGCAACAATATCAAAAGCATCACCCCAAAAGAAACCACTAAAATCTCTAAATTTTAGTTTTCCTTTATTATCATATTTAAAACCACAAGTAGGGTGAATATCTTCTCTTATAGGAGAACATATTAATTCGCCAGTATCAATACAATGTTGAATAATATTATTAGATAAATTAAGATAAGTACTAAAAATACTAATTTGAGAAATTTTATCTAAAATAGCTTGCTTTGTTAATTTACTCGAATTTATATTTCTCACTATAACATTATTAAAAAATAACTCCAACTATATAATTAAATACAGTTGGAGTTATAATTAAGAAAATAATAAATTAATATTAGAAAGGCATGTCATCTATGGTCTGACTGGAAATATCTGTACCCATAGGATTCATAGTTTGGTCTATAGCAACCCCACCCATCATAGGAGCCATTCCTCCAACAGCAGGCATATTAGGAGTTTTTGGCTTTTCAACATTCATAATAAGAATAGTTTCTTTAACCAAATCTATTTTAATAGAAGGAATAGCATTTTGTTGATAAATCTCAATACAACCTTCTCCAACAAATTGAGGAAGACTTAAATCTCCATTATTAATAGGAGTCCAAGATTTTCTACTCTTAACATAACGAAGAAGTTTAAGCCAAACAGGAATAAATTTATTATTTTTATCATGATAAACAGGTTTACCATCTTTACCACGATTCATAATATTTTCAAAGTTTTCAAATAAAACTTTCCAAGCATTAATAACAACTTCTGTATCTACAGAAACATATTCTCCTTGTTCATCAAAATCTTCAAACGTTAAAGATAAAGCAGTAGCTTCTTCGTCTGTCAATTCACGACCTTTAAGATAATAAACATTTAAAACATGTTTAAGCCAATCAAAAACAGAATTAACTTTCCATTCTTCTTTACCACCCGGAATAGTATTTACATTAGATTCAACGGCAGTAAATGTTTTAGAAACATAATGATGTTTATTTGGATCTTCTTCATTAGAAGCAAAAGTCAAAGTAAGTTTAGGAATTTCAAAACCATTAAAAGAAGGCATTCCTGTTTTATCTTCTCCGATAGTTATAGTACTATATTTAACTTCTTCGAGATGACCTAAAAATAAACCATTAGGTTTAGCTTGATCATTGCCAAACTTAAGACGTGCTGTTCCACGAGCAGAACCTAAACCACGACGAGATACTTTTTTAACTTCTTCAATAGGAGTTTCTTGATTAACTGTTTCTTTTGACATAAAAATTCGTTTTTAAAATTAAGCTTAATTTATACTAATATGCCCGATAACATACTTATTAAAAATATATTATCGGGCAATATTAAAAAATCTATTATGACAAACAATAAATTACTCTTCTACTTCAGATTCACCTTCTTCTTTTGAACCAACACGAGCAGGAGCTTTATCAACAAATTCCTTAAGCAGATAAGCCTTAACAGTAATAACTTCATGACCATTATCTACAGGAATATCTTGAATTTCGTCCAAATTAATAGTGTAAACACGATTCATTTTAGTAGCTTCATCACCCATATCAGCTTTAAGCTGTTTCCAAACATTAGCGTCAGTAAATGTAAGAGACGTACCAGTACCAGTCAATCCAGCAGGATTAGCAGTTTTAGAACCTTTATATTTAGGCAATTCACGAGGTTTAACAAAAGAAGAAAGAATATCCATTTGTTCTTCTTTAGTAACACCCTTACGACTCAAAGCGTCTTTAATTTCTTCCGGAGCATTTTCAAGAGCAGAAGCTAACATTTCTTCAAAATGTTGAGAAACAAAACGAAGTTTATCATGTTTAGTAAGACGTTCAGTAGTCGTTTTAGCATTACCTTTGCTATCATATACTACAAAACCTTTAGCAACAGCCCACATATCAAATTCTTTATGAATAGCTATAACAGATTCAGGAGAACCAACTTCCAAACGATTAGCTTTACAGAAAGAAGTATAGATTTCAGCTTTAGTATCAATAGCTGCGTTAATGTCATCTATATTATGCAAGAAAGTAACATAATCTCCAGAAGACAAACCAAGAGCACGACTTACAGGAGGAGTCATACGGAAATTACCTTCAGTAGAAACAGCAATAAGTTGCGGTTCAACAGCTACATTTCTTTGACCAGCGTTAACAGCAGAAAATCCAAAGCTCATACTATTTACAGTTTTCATAACTTTAAGTTTTTAAAAGGTTTAATAAATTTGTTATTTAAAAATGTTTTGAAGATTAATAATTTCTTTTCTTATAACAATTTCTAAATCTTCAATCAAAATTGTTATATTTTATTCAGATACAATATAACTAAAATCTTATATTTCAATAATATCTGAATCAGTAATATCAATATTATTAATTTGCTTTAACTCGGTTGTTTCCATGACGCCCATAAGAAAATCAGAAGCTATATCACGAGCAGCATATACAAAAGCTCTATGACCAACCATAACTTTCGGATATTTTTTATAAGTATCTTTTTCAAAACAACCAGCAGTACAAGCGTCAAGATAAGAAAAACGACCAATACTTCGTGTTTCAACAACTTTATCAAATATTTCTCTATATCTAATAATTTCGTATTCGGTAACATAATCAATAGGTTGATTAGCAATACGAATTACAGGAATTTTACCAGATTGAGAAATAGCAGCAATTTGTTGTTTATTAATAGCAATACCAAATTGTTTAGAATTTAAATTATAATCTTTATAAATATTACCATTTAAATCTTGATAATAGCGAGTAGGATATAAATAAATATGTTCTCTATCAGTATCTTTCTCGCTTAATTCATCAGCTTCTTTCTTATCTTTACAACGAATAGCATAATCAGGAAGTTTATCGTCAGTATAAGCATTAATGCCATCTGTATATTCATACAGAGGTTGATAGTCTTTAACACATCTCCAAAAACAACCTGCCTTTGACAATAGTGCTTTAATAATATGAATATCAATACCTGTTTTACCGTTAATAACGTGAATATGTTCAAGACAAGAACTAAAAGGAAGTTTTAAATCTTGTGCTCGCATTAGTATTGCAAGTCCTTCATTAACACTTTTAATTCCTCCTTTTTCACTTCTTGAAATTTTAGTAAGAAAATTCTCAGCAGCAATCAATTGTTTTTCATCAAACAAATTAATAGCATTAATAGTGTCTTTATTAACTTCTATAACTTCACGTTTAGCAACAGGTACTTTATCGCTGACTTTTTGTAATTGAGCAGGAGATTCATTCTCAACTACATTAGTTTCTTTTTCATCGTTTGCCATAATGTCAATGAGCACTTGTTTGTTTAACTACATTACAATAATAACACATTTTTCTATAACTACAAAATAATATCGCCCGAAATTTCATCTATCATTAAATTATTCTCTGTATCATTTATTACCATAATAGTATTATTCATTTTCTCCTTTAATAGCTTTTCTTCTTCGATAGTACTATTACAATATACTCTATATGTTTTAGTAATATTATCGCCAAATTTAACATTACTAAAACGAGTTTTAAGTTCAACAATATTATCACATAACGGGGAAGTAAATATAACCATGTCACAAGCTATTTTTAGCTCTACATTGGACGATTGTTTGATAGATAATATACTAATATTCCCATTGTTAAATCGCTTCTCATTAAGCGTCGATTGGGCTTGCGATTTGAGCATTCTAAATTGTCCTTTATTAACGCCAGACTTAACATAAATAGGATTACCTTCATCATCAGTAGCAATACAATCAGCAATACAATCATGATAATCACCACAAATTTTATAAACAATACCATCAGCAGACAGATTTTGATTATTATCATTTAAAAATTTAGTGATTTGCGCAGCAAATTCTCCACGCTTAGACACAATTAGTATTTTCTTATCTTTATTAGCATTACAAATATCATTAATAATATTTAGTTTATCAACATTATCAGTACATAAATCTCTTCTTAACTTAGCAATACTATAAAAATTTCGAGCTTTTTCTTCTAAAATATTAGGATTATAAATATCATCAATTTGCTTATAAAAAGCAATATTAGTATCTAAATCATGTCTCCAACCATTTTGCTTAGCAATATTATTACGAAATTCAGTAGCACTTATATTTAAAACTTCATCTCCATATTTACATTTTTCAATAGTTTTTAAATCACCAAAAATAGAAACACAATCATTTATATAATTAGTATATTTATCATAAGTACTTCTATCAGTATCAGACATATCTACTCCAATCCTGTGTTCCTCTACGGGGGAATGAATATAGTCATTCCTTATTTTATTAGAAATATTATCTACATCAATATTAGGAAGTATTTCACGAGTACGAGTAATAAAATCATTATCCATAATATTCTCTGTAAGAATACTAATCATAAATTTACTATTATAATATAAATGATTAAGTAACATATATTTATCATTTATGCCAACAGTAATAATTAGTTTATAAGAATAATGATATTTAGGATTAACATAATCAGCACTTAAAATTCTAATATTATAACCATTTTCCATGGTCATATTATTAGCTTTAAAACAATCAACTAATTTCTTTCTTGTTTCATACTTATCTACAACGATAAAAATAGCGTCATCTTTATTTTTACTATGAAACTTTAATATAATATTAAATACTATATCAGGAATAATATCCTTAGTAAAACAATAAAAACTTGCACGACCTTTAAGACGCTGAAAACCATCAAGAACTTGTTGAATAACTTTTTCTTTAATCTTCATTATCGTCAAATAAAGAATTATACATACCAGAATGTTTTTTAATCAACATTTTACCAGATTTAAGTTTAGCTTTAACATCACCTTTTTGTTTAGTACTAATACCTAATTTAATAGGATCAATAATTTTTAATGCTTCTTTAAAATAATAATTATAATTAATATTACGATATTCAATACGTTTATCGTCTAAAGAATTTAATACAGTTACTTTATAACCAACACAAAGATTACTTTTTATAAGAGTATTATTGTTGACTTTCTTTACACTACCACCTTGATTAGATACATAAAATCTAACATTTCTTTGAAGTTCTGTACAATTTACACCGTCATCAAATTCAACATGAAATTGACGTCCAACGTTTTGAGACTTACAAAAATCAAGAATATTAGTACATTCATATAATGTTTCTAATACAGGTTTATTATAAAGAAAATAATTAACAACAGCTTGTGCTACAACAGGCATATCATAACCTTTACTTAAATCAATAGCATACATTTTAGGATGTAGAGCACCTTTATATGTAGTTTTAGAATTAAGTTCTTCCACTACATACGAATTAATATCTCTATTAATATAACATTTATATTCTTCAGCGTCAGCGTCTAATTTAGTGAGTTGTTTCCAATTATTAGAAATATATTCAAATTTATCTTTATCTTTCTTATAAAGTTTAACAACTATGCCATCAGTATTAGCACTTATAACTTCTATACCAGCTAATTCAAGTTCTTCACACAACATTAAAATCATTAATTGTCCATTTATGGTAACTTTAAGAACAGCAAGTCTATCATAAAGACTACCAGATTCAAAACCTAATTTACCATATATAGAATTAATAACAATCTTTAATGCTTGTGCAAGAATATCTTTTGGAATACCGTCAATAAGATCTTCTTCACTATGTTTAGCAGCAATACGGGTATCTTTAAGCCAACTAACAAGTTTTGTAAAAACACCTTCGTTTAAATGTGCAGGAGCAATATGATACACAGACATAATACTGGGATAAAATGAAGAAATATCAAAATGTATATAAATATAACTATCATCAGTTATAATATCCCATATAGATGGAGCATCTTTATCTTTACAACCACCTTCTTTACAATCAGATAATGTTAAATTCCCCGTAGAGTGGGAATCAATATAAACCAGCTTACTCTTTAATTCTCTTGGAATATCTTGACTATGAAGTCCACCTGTTGCAATACTATAAACAAGTTTATTAATAGTTATTTCAAACCAACCAGTATCATTATTAGTTTTAAGATATTTAAATTCAGGATATTTATTAGATACTTCTTTAAGAGCTTTTTTACTTGTTGAATAAACAACAACTTTTTTCATTTCTTCAAGAAGTTCTTGACATTCTTTAGTTTTAAATTTAATAAAAGGAAAAATAACTCTTTTAAAAGCCATAGCAGTACGTTCAGTTTTATTACCTTGCCATTGACTTGGACTTAAACCACTAAACTCGCTATAAAACTTTGTAAAAAGTTTATCAGCAATATTACTTCGAGAACTACTTAAAACATCAACCCCATAAGCAGAAGATATACTATAACGTAAACGAATCTCATCTATATAAAGTCTTATCATTTCACATAGAATAAAAGAATCGTTCATATTATAATACATAGTAGGTTCAATCCATTCATCAATAATATATCTATCCCACTTTTCAACTAACTTATTAAGATTTTCAACATTTATACCTTTAAGAGTATTATCTTTTTCATAAAAATGTTTATCTTTATCAGATATAGGAGGAAGTTCATATTCAAGTAATTCATACCATTGAAGATTAATACTTGTTTGTTTAAGACTTTTAGGAAAATAAACAGTTTTTCCATTTTTATCAACTCCTTTGCCAACTTTATTAAGAGCAAATACAGTCATTAAATCAACATCTGTATAAGGAAGTTTATACTTACTTAAAGTACCAAGTAAATAATCATGTTTAAATATTTCATAATCATTTTGAGAAGAAATAATCTTTTTTGAAGTTTCATATAATTTAGTAATAAGTTCTTTAGTATTATCTGTTTGATTAGAAAACATAAGAAAAGCAGCAACCATTAATCTATCGTATTTAGAACTATTAAAACCGAACATATCAGTACGAACAGGAACTTGTTTTTCAACATCATTCTCTTTTTGTATTTCATAATGTGGTCTAAGTCCATTAATAAATCCAAGCATAGTTAATAGTTGAGAATTATCTTTATCAGTAATATAAAAGCTATATTTAACTACTGAACTAAGTTTTTCTTTAATTTCTTTTACAGTATATTTTTGAACTAATGGAATAGGAGCTTTTTTCTTATCATTTTCATCATAACAATCTTTAAATACTTTAAGATAATCATTAACTTCAATTATACTTATACTAAAAAAGTTTTTTAAAACTTCAACATCATAAGTATAACTACGTATCATATATAGCTTCTTTAAATTGTCTTATAAAAACATCTTTAAGATTTTGATTATCATAATATATAACAGCAGGACTAATAACAGTTTTAACAATATATTTTCCTCTATTATAATTATATAAACCAAAATCATATAATTGTTTATCAAAAATAATTAATTTATTAGGTTTTATACGACTAAGTTCATAATATAAATTACAAATACAATTTTTAATAGCTTCTTTTTCCAAATTAAAATCTGTTTTGTTAACACATTTAATAGCGCGAGTTACATAACAATCTTCAAGAAGTTCTTTATCTGTAATATCTTTATACGTATCCCGTACAATTTTTAATATAGTATTATAATTAATATCAGCTTTAATATCATAAGAAGGTAAAATAATCATAGTATTAGTAACTCTATTTCCTGTACCAAACACAATAGTATCATTTTCTTTACTATATAATTTTAAAGGACAATTAGAACAAATATCTATTTTATTAATAAACAGTTGACTACTATAATGTTCAACACTTAATTTAATATTTTTAGTTTTACGTCTAATTCCCATAACATAAAATTAATTCTTTTCTTGCACGAGAACATGCTACATATAGTCTACGAAGTAAATCATCTTGATTAGAATAAGGACGACCATTTTTATCATAAACAATATCATTGACGTCCACAAATACAACATCATAAGTAGAACCCTGGCTTTTATGGCTTGTAATTGCAAAACCATAATCTAAATCTCTACTATAAATAATCTTTCCATTACGATTAACTATATTAGCAGCGATAAGATATTTCTTTTTAAAATCATAATATTGTTTCCATTTACTTGCACGAGTACCACCTGTAGCTTTTTTAGCAGTCTCGATTAAATCTGTAATAACTTTATGGTATTTTAATATAGTAAATTTATCTCTATGATCTATAACAAATAAAGGTTTAGTAATACTACCTCCATGTACTAATTGAAACTTAATTAAAAGACCTTTAAATCCATAAGTATCATCAACAAAATTAACAATATCATTAATTATATATTCTTCTGAATTATTAATAATGATTTCCATAAATTCATTAACAATAGTTTCATAAGACATAATTAAATCATTTTTAGTAATAATACTTTTATTAGCGTCTTTTATTATATTATTACGAATATAATTATTCCAATTAGAAACACAAATATTAGTATATGCAATAATTCTATACATATCTATGTTATTAGTATATTCTTCATTTGAAAAACAACTATCTATAGTATTATTAAAGTTAACTTTATTACATATACTAAAACCTTCTCCAATTTCATTATACACAGTAGCACCTATATTTTTACTTATATATTCTAAAAAAGTATAACTTTTATTAGTAATATCATTTCGTAATAAATATAATAAATTAGAAATAGGATTAGTTACAGATTGTCTAACAATTTCTTTTAATACAAAAACTTTATTACATTTATAAAAAGCACTTGACTTATTTTCATTAACAGGAGCAAGTTGACTATTATCACCAATAAATATAAGTTTAATATTTAATTGTTTACATTGTTCACATATATAGTTAACAATTTTAGAAGGAAGCATAGAGGCCTCATCTACTAATAACAATTTAATATCGTCAAGTTTTGGTTTAGCCATAGGATTAAATTGAGGATTATTAGGATCAAAATCTTCTAATCTTAAATCTAATCTTAAACCAAGAGTACTTTGAATAGTATCAACAAGTCTATTTCCAATAGCTTGACTAAACACTCTACATGCTTTATGAGTAGAAGAAGTACACTTAATTACACTATTACTATATTTACAATTATTAATAATGTATTTAGTAATAAAAGTTTTACCTGTACCACCAGCTCCAATTAATCCAACTATATATTTAGCTGGATTAAAAGGAGAAGCTATAAAATCAATAATACCATCTATAGCTTTTTGTTGGTCATTAGTAAACTTATATTTATCATTATTATTTATACGTTCACCAATCTTAAATTCATTCATTTCTTTCTCTCAATATTTTATTAATACGAGCTTGATTAAGTTCATCATAATTATCTTTATATTCTTTAAAGATATTAGTTGCTTTATCATCTTCGTAATCAATATAGCTTTCTTTAATATCAAAATATTGTTGTTTATCATAATTATTAACAACAATATTTCCTTTAACAATACAACCTACACAAAAAGGTAAATAATATAAAATGTCAAGTTCTTGATTAAGATTATCACATCTAATATAAATATTACGAATAGATTTCTTTTCTAATTCTTGCATATAAATATTAGAAGAACCTTTACAAGTAAAACATTCTTGTTTAATAGGAATAATATTATCTTCCATTAAAACTTTATAAGAACCATCTTTATCAATAAAAATAATTCCTTTAGATTTTCTAACTTTAATAGTATATTTTTCCTTAATAACTTTATATTTACCTTTATTATTTTTCTTAACAGAAACTGAAAAATCAAATGTTGGCATAATAATAAATTTAATAGATTATTTTTTCATTAATTTTTTAGTAGACTTAACCGTATCAAGTTTAAGTTGTTTTCTTTCTTTTTTAGAAGTTTTTCTATCATTATCATCACCAAATTCTCTATTAATAACTTTTCTATTATTATTAATAGTTTTAGATATAATATAACTATATCCACAATAATGACAAAGATAATCTATCTTTCCCCAAGTACTATTACCAACTTCATTAGAATCTTTTTTAACTTGTACTATTTTATTAACATAATCAATAGAAACATCTGCTTTTTTAGTAATACTTCTAATAACACTCACTTCATCATAATTTTTCTTTTTCATAACTTTACGTGATTTAATTTGTTTATTAATACTATTATTTATATTTACAATAATGGCTCGGCTTTGCCTCGCCACACCATTCGTTCCCCCGTAGAGAAGTACATCGCATACCAGCTTTATATCTGCTTATTATTCTATATAATAATTACAAAATAAAACTTTTGGTTCAGTCTTAGCTTTAACACCAATATCTTTTAATGTATCAATCTCCATATATTCTTTAGCTATACTATCTTCATAAACATGAATTAAACCTATAGCTTCTTCTTTACTTCTGGCAGCAATAACCATACCACCACCTCTATATCCAGTACCAACAGTTACACTATATAATTTACAATTAGCCATAATTAATATTTTTAGATTATGATAGCTGTTTTTAGCTCAATACAAAGACTTATGGTTAACTAAATAACTTGTATTATTCAATATATAATAATTCAATGTTAAGCTAAAATTAGCTATTATAAAACGTTTAACGAATTAAGTTTGCTATATCTCGATAATCAATAATAACCTAATATAACGATTAACATTATACTCAATAATATAATTAATACATTAATTATTATAAATAAAAACAGGAACTTGTTTCACAACAAATCCCTGTCAAAACGGATAGGTAAGTCCATAGTTTGGTTCATAACAACATCTCTTTTCACAAAGAGTTTTATTTTAGCAATAATACTATTATGAATATCTATAGTAAAAAATAAATTGAAACAATGAATAAACAAACTATGATATACAATAATTATATTATTGCTATTATCTTAATTTTGGTTCTTTTTCGGTTCTTCTTCATTAATAATCATATTAATAAGATCTTCTTTACGAAGTTTATTTAAATCTTCTTTAGTGGGTTTATAAGAAGATTTAGTACGTTTGTCAATAATTTCTCTAATATCATCTTTAACATTTTCACAAACATTAGTAATATATTCATATAAAATATTTTCAACATTATTTACAATGCCAAAATATTCATTTAGTTCACATTCATCAAGAGATTCTAATTCTTCTTTACTAACGTTTTTAAGGTTATTAAGAGCGACAATAATATTTTGATGAAGCAAATCATCAACTTTATTATAATCTTTAACCCAATCAACAAATATTTTAGTATCAGCAATCATATATTTAAATATATCACTTTTGCTTTTATCAAAAGACTCTTTAATACTATTAGCAATTTCATCTATTAAATCACTAATACTTTGTTTAGAGCTATCAAATTCAATTGTTTTCAGTTTCATAATAAATAAATTTACTAAATTAATAATTTAAAAAATAGTGTTACTATTATCACTAACCGTAACACTTATAGCTATGAAAGTTCTAAAACAAGCATGTTCAATTATCACTAATTCCCATACTTTAAGATTTCAGGTTCAATCACAAAATGTATCAAATTCTTCGTCATCTTCATCTGGCATATCATTCCAATTTACATCATCATAATCTGTATCATAAAGATAACTTGGAATTTCAACCTCAACAGATATATCGTTATTATCATCTTCCATAATCATAATCATAAGATTAAGTCTGAATCCCGTAAAGGAATCAATGATATATCGTTCTTCTCTACGGGGATTCAGACTAAATATATTTTAATCTTCAACATCAACAGTTTTAATATCTGCATTCTGTTTATTAAGTTCGATTATCTTATCAATATTAGCAGAAGAAATATCAGCAAAACAATCATCATTTAATTCTTCAGAACAAAACTTATTAATAGTTTCTTGTGCAGTCTCTGCAAAACATTGGAAAGAAGCAATTAAACTATTAATGAAAAAAGTTTCATTATAATTATACTCACGATTCAAACCGTTAGTATTTACAACAAACTTATTCCAAAGAAATTTAACATAAGGACGTTTAGCCTTAATTTCATCTCTCGTAAATAAAGTATTGATAATACCTTTTGCAGTAAATCTACGAATTTCTGCATTAAATTTAATAATAAATACAACTTCAAGAATATGTTTAGGAAGTTTAGCATATCTTTCAGGAACATAAGTATGTTTACGTTCTTTTTTGTCTTTATTATCTTGTTTACTTCTATAAGAACCATTAACAGGTCTTATAGTATTTTCGTTAACACCTTCATTTTCTTTTTGAGAATTAACACCGTTATCGTTAACAGACTTTCTTAAATTCTCAACAACAGATTGTTCAATGTCCATAATTTTGTTTGTTTAAAGATTAATAGTAAGATTAATATTTTCTGTAAATATAAAAACAATTACAATACCATACAAGATATTTAATATATTTTTTTCGTCATATGTTTAACTTCTTGATTATAATCATGCTAAAAAGCATATTATAGGCTTAACAGCATAAATAATGTAATAATATCAACAATAATCATATTATAAACAATATAAATATTAGTAGTAACAATATTTCTATCATTACTACTAATATTATATGCTATAATTAGAAGCCCATCAACTTGTCTGCAAATCTTGCAGCCATCTTTTCTCCAGTCTTACCAAGTTTAAAACCAATAATATGATTAATAATAACATCATGATCACAAACTTGAACAGTAGCATCATTTCTTGTACTAAATGGATTAGTAAATTGTTCTCCAGCAACAATTTCTTGTTGAAGAATATCAACACTACCTCCGTTAAATATCAAGTTAAGAGCTTGAGGATTATCAAGAAGAGCATTAGCCATCCAACCAAGTTCATCATCTTCTTTAAGTGCTCCAACGATAGCATATAAAGAAGTAAACAAAGTATTAGTCATACCTTCTTGATAAGTAACACCATTATCGTTACTTACAAAGCCACGAATAGGATTACTAAGAGTAAAGCTAACCATAGTATAGTTATCTTTCTCAATAAAGTTTACGTTTTTAATTCTAACAGAATTAATACGTTTACAACCAGCAGCAATTAATTTCTTAATGCAGTTTTGATAACCAACATTAACCATTTCATTACTTGCATTTTTAGCACCATTTTCAACTTGAACATCAGCTTGTTCTACAGTTGCAGCATTTTCTTTAGCCATAATTAATAATTTTTAATTGTTAATAATGATAATTATAATGATAACGTTAATAAAACTATTAAAAGTCTTATCAATCACATATCCAAAATTTATTATGTTATTGTATGAGGTGAATAAATATATTATTCAATAAGTAAAGCTGTTGCTAAACCTATTGAATAATATAATAATCATAAATTTTGTATTACTAATACTGATGTAAATAGAAATACCACTAAATATAATACTATTTTTATAGTATCTTCAAATCGTATTGAGTTTCCTATTTGTTTTATTTTTACAAAACATATTGCAGTTACTACTGCATATATTATTCCTAATAATATTAATTTGACCATATCTGTTTAAGTTTTATATTGTGTTACATAAAAGGTTTTATATAAGAGTTATAAACTGTAACTTACTATAACTTAATAACATAAAGTTATACGTAGTTAAAGAGTGAGTCTTAAACTTGTTTAAGACGAACCTAATCAAACAAAAGCAAATAAAGCTCTTAAAAGAGTTATTAAACAAGCTAAAACAAAAGTTAAAACATAAGCTAAAACAAAAGTTTCAAATAAAGCTATTTGAGTTATTGTTTAAACTATTGTTAATAATATTATTGACAATAGAAATAAAAATAAAAATAATCAAGCTGAAATTAAAGTTTTAAGATGTTTTGATTAGCTTGTTGTTTGACACAGTATGCTGAAGTCTTGAATAGAGAGATAAAGAGGGAGAAGAGAAGGTAGATAGCAAGGGTGTGGGATGTGTTCCTACTATTGCTACTGCCACTAATGCTCTAAATAGCCTCAAATAGCTTAATTTCGCATTTTCTCTTTTCCGTACTCTTTATCGTCTCTTAATCAATCGTTCAATATAGAGCTAATAACAGCTATCTACAAGCATTTTTGTTTCATTAACTTTAAAACCTTTTGACAGTCACTAACTGCATTAGCAACATCTCTTTCAATAGTTTGAATAGCATACATGACTACAGCAGATTCATCAACAGCATGTCTATCATTACTAAGATTGCTATTAATTAGCCCATTAAGTTTATAAAAAATCTCTTTAATATATTCGTTATACATATATTTACGACTTTCAATGACTTTCTTGTCAGTTTCAGTTAATTCCTCAAAGTTAACCTTGTCAATATCTTCAATGATAACACTATTATTTTTATTATCTTTTAAAATAATAGTTTCATAATAAGTAAGAATATATTCTTCACGAGATTGCTTATTAAGATTAGCATTATGAGTAATATAGTCATAAACTTCTCGTTTACTTATTTCATATATCTGCATAATATTATTATAAACAGCATAAATAATTTCAGGACTAAGTTCAACATTTGTTTTCATAATTGTAATATTTAAGTTAGTAATATAATTAGTAAAAGTCTTAATAGAACTGTTAATTGTAATATTAACTTGTTTCCAAAATTTATTATGTTATAGTATGAGGTATAGAGTTTGAAAAACTCCAACAGCAGGAACTTAATCCTGCCATTAGAGTATAAGCTCGAATTAGATTTCGAGCATCTTGTCAAGCATGTCATCGAGCTTTGTCTGAATACGTTCAGTAACACGAATATCTACGATAGAAGTAGAATAGCCATCATGTTCGTGAGTACTAACTTCACCATCAGCTGTGACATATTCTTCGCCAGTGCTGAAATGTCTACGTTCAAGTTGCATTTTTGCATTGCGAAGAACAGCTTGAAGTTCAGCAGCCCCGAATCCTGTAACCCCATTAGAACGAAGACCAGCTTCTTTCTTCTTGGTATACAGAATATCAAGACCTTCAACAATGTTAAGACATTGAGCAATCAAAACAGAAGGAACAAAATCAATGTAGTCAATCTCTGTAAGATTGTAATTGCCATTCATGTCTTTTGCATAGCCTTGAAAAGGACTATCAAATTGAACACGATAACGAACATTGTCTCCTGTTGAGTAAACTCTAACAGCTTTAACAACTACGTTGATAACACTCACTTCGTTTTCAGCTTTTGAAGTAGCCATGACTTTAATGCTCTCTCTCAGAGTCTCACCAATTTAACGACTTGGTTGCCGAGCGTTTGGTTAGTAATAACAGTGTCAACAATAACGCTATACGTTGTACACCAAGATTCATTATGTTATAGTATGAGGTATGTAACATAAATAAAAATAGCTAATATAGCAAGATTATCTCTCACTATATTAGCTATTTGTTAATCGAGAATGTCAACTCGTTCTACAATAAGATGAATATCTCTATCATCGGTTACGTTATTAAATCTCCACCAACCATTATGAAAACGAGAAGAAAGTTCTTCAAATTCAATACCATGATTTTCTTTAATCTTGTCACGAACTTTATCTAAGTCGTCCATATGTTTTATAACGCATTCAATAGACCAATCAGAAAATACATGTTTTCCAGTTAATGAAACTACATAAACAAACTCATTCATAATTATTTAATAATTAAGATAATGCCCAAGATTTTAAACACCAATAGATACCGTAATATAAAGCAACAACAAATAACACACAACCAATTAAATCAATAATGATTGCTATTATATGTTTATCTTCATTTGTTAACTTCTTGAATAAATTTAATTTTAATTTCATAGTTATCAATGTCAGTCTCACACTGAACTCTCTGCATTGTGTTAGTAATAACATCAGCTGTGTCATGCAGTGCAACACTATGATGAGTATTATATTTATCATACCAAGATTTATTATGTTGAAGTATGAGGTGTTTGGTACTTTCATGACGGGGGTATTCAAACTTTTCGATAGCACCGGGGGTAGTCTACTACATACCTCCCACAGTACATTCATAAACCTCAAATTTCATAGCATCATTATCTCCTATTTCATCTCCTGTTTAATGTTCTATTATTTTTATACTTTATTGCATTCATATACTTCAAATTTTAAACTACTATCTTCTCTTTTATTATTAGCTTTATTATTTTTCTATTATTTTTCTATTATTTTTCTATTATCATCAACTTTATTATCTCTTTCATTATTTCTTCTTTTATCTTTATTATTTATACTATTACTTCTATTAATATTTTAATTAGTTTATTAATTCGCTTGTTAACTTATTAATTTACCTACTTTTTTATTTACTTTTTTATTTACTTTTTGATTTACTTTATTAGCTATTTTATTTTTGTTATTTTCAGCAAGATTACTTTCTTCAACATTACCTTTTATTACTTTCTTTGTAATTCTTATTGTTGTAGTTATAATTATTTCCATAGTTACTTTCTGCTTTTATATCTGCTTTAAAATAAAAATCGGCAACAGTTTGATAACTATTGCCGATAACTATAATCTAAAACTATTAATCTTAATGCTCTAAAATAATCTTTCCATTACTATCAACTTTGCAACCATCAGGATATTTAATTTTATATTTAGCAATAAATTCTCCAAGATTGCCTTTAAATATCATATTATGATTAACAACGTAAATAGATTTACGAGTAGTACGAGCAATAATTTTATTATTAATAGCGTCTTCTATGGCATTATAAAAACAATTCTTTTGAAGACCAGAAAATTGAATAAAATCTTTTTCTGTAATTTCAACATAATTGCCATTATAAATAATATTAAGTCGAATAAATGAAGCAAGAAGCAAAGTATCTCTACGAAGTTTATATGCAATTAAATCAAATAGTTCTCCAGCAATACTATATCTAACTCCTTTAGTACAAGATTTATTAATATAAACTTGATAATTATTAACAATACTATTAAGTATTTCTTTCTCTTCTATTTCAATATCAAGAGAAAATTTAGTAGGAATAATTTTAGCAGCATCTTCTTCTGCATAAGAAGCAACTTTATTAGCATAAATTTTATTAGCTTTAGTTTCAAAACTATATCTCATAACTTTATCTATTAAATGATTAATATAATCATAAAGATAATATATTTTTCCGCATACGCCAACATTATGTGTTAAAAATTTAGTTAAATATCCGTATATACAAACATTTAACATTTAATATCTATCTGTAAATCAAGCACTTAACCTCTAACAGTATTATCTTATAAATACTATAATATTCACTTCAATATTCGATATAATATGTAATATAATGTTATTGATTATAATCTAAATTATTATTATGTTTTCGTTCTAAATCACAATCAATAATATTAGTAAAAGAAATAAATTCAGCTCTAACGATAAACGTTTTCTCAACACAATTATTATGTTTTAAATCATAAGAAGTATGGTTTTGCATAACAACTTCAAATTGATTATAATTATCTTTATTAACAAAATCCATATTATAAACAATTATTATCTGTTATATAACAGATTATTATTTATCAAAACTATATCTAATATTATCACAATTAATTTGTTTAACTTCTTTATTATCTTTATTAGATTTATTATGATATTTACCATTAAGAATAACTTTAACTTTCTTACCTTCTTTATCTTCTGTTATAGCAAACTTATCAATAATAACTTTATCGCCATCATCTACAAATCCTTTAATACCATATTCTTCTGCTATATCAAGAAGTTTGAAAACACTTCCTTTAAATACTGCTAAAGGATTAACTTCATACATGCCACGAACACTTGTATTTTTAATAATAGAATATCGTTTAAGATCTGCTAAACATTCTTGATACATTCTATTATTTAATTCCGCTCCAACAATACAGCTTATAGTATCAAGATGAATTCTAATAATATTGCTATTATATTTAATAGCATTAGCTATATATCCGATTATTGCATAATTAAGATATTTTCTACGCATTGATAAACAATTCCAAATATAATTACCAATAAGACTAAAATTCATACAAATCTTTTCTGTAATTCTAATTTCTTTATTATCGATTTTACCTATAATTAAATCACAATCAACTTTTCTTATACCAAAAGTATTAGGAATAATAATAGAATTACAATCGTTATTACCATCGTAATAATCATTTAAAGTTTTAATAAAAGCTCTATTTGTGTCCATATTATAATTATTTAATTGTTTTTGTAAAGGTACAAAAAAGTGATAATTTGTCATATTTTGTGACTAAAAAAGTACAAAAACTTGATAATTTGTCACTTTTTTGTACCAACAACAATGTTGAATATCAAGTAGTTAGCTAATAACAGTATTATATTAATATATAATAT
>OJRR01000190.1_pt1 | contig 23067 bp, 18 predicted proteins | sample 1599251 | NCBI WGS metagenome assembly OJRR01 (sample SAMN03922536, study PRJEB24848) | human gut metagenome | isolation source: stool sample | host: Homo sapiens | place: Germany | collected 2010-05
TACACCCAGTTCAAGAACCATGTGCAGTCATATGTGGAAGCCCACAGCTACTCCTATCACAACACCTACACTCCCGGTGAGGAGTGGCAGATAGACTTCGCTGGCGATGCGCTCTACCTGACAGACAAAAAGACAGGTGAGCTGACCAAAGTCACGGTTCTGGTCTGCGTAATGCCATACAGCGAGCTTCCTTTCCTGATGGCATTGCCGAACGCCACGACAGAATGGTTCTTCCACGGACTCAACAAGGGCTTGGAGTATATGGGTGCACTTCCACGCATAGCAAAGAGCGACAATATGCGCCAGTGGGTAAGCAAATCAGACCGATACAGTCCATCCCTGGCAGATGCCTGCATGGAATGGGGACTTTACTATGGCATCCAGCCAACAGCCTGCAGAGTGAGAAAGCCTAGAGACAAGGGACCAGTTGAGAGTTCCGTAAACCAGCTCTACACCTACATTTATGCCAGAATCCAGGGCGAGGTGTTCTACGACATCAATGCCTTGAACAGCAGACTCTGGGAACTTCTTGACGAGTACTGCTCAAAGCCATACAAGGGCAGCACGAGATGGGACATCTTCAGGAGCGAGGAACTCCCCAACATGAACCCTCTCCCACAGACCATGCACCGTTTTCGCTACCGCAAGGAGGTAAAGCTAAGCAGCACATACCATGTGTGCGTCGGCTCGGAGCGTCACTTCTACAGCGTTCCCTACAAGTATGTCGGGCAAAAGGTAAAGGTTATGTGGGACACAGAACTTGTCGAGGTATATTGCGGTACAGAGTTCGTCTGTTCACACCCTCGCAGCTTTACGCCCTATGCTTACTCCACAAAGAAGGAGCACATGCCTGAGGCACACAAGGCTTACGAGAGAAGCAAGGAGCAGAATGCCTCTACCTTGCTTTGGCGAGCATCCTTCATCGGTGCATCTACTCAATGGGCTGTTGACACCATGCTGAAGAAGACTCGCTTCCCGCAACAGGCTTATGGTAACTGCAACGCACTTCTCGGCCTGGTGGACAAATATGGCAAGGAACGTGTGGAAAGAGCATGTCACATGATGAAGATGGAGACATCTACGGCATCGCTTCAAGTTGCCCGAAACATCCTCATGAACAACAGAGACTTAGCCATGGAAAATGGAGAAATCGTATCCCAAGTGCCAAAGAACGACAATGTACGTGGGGCTGGCGAATACTCCATTGTAATGGAACTCTATGCTAACGACGGAAAGGAGGAACAGGCATGACACTCAACGAAATTGTGGATATGCTGAAAAGCCTGAAGCTGAATGGTATAGCTGAGTCTTACAACGAGATGATGAACCTTCCAATCAACATGCGTCCATCGCTTGAACAGGCTATGGCTAGAATGATAGAGGCAGAAAAATGCCATCGTAGTAATGCGCTTACAGCAAAGCTTCTGAAGGCTAGCCACCTGCGCTATACTGCGTATGTGGAAGACATAGAGTGCTCGACTGCAAGAAACTTGACACGAGCCATGCTTGACGAGGTTGCCGACTGTAGATTTATACGCAATGGAGAGAATCTGCTCATTACAGGACTCACTGGCTGCGGCAAATCGTACTTAGCTTGCGCCATTGGACGGCAGGCATGTATGCTGGGCTTGAGAACTGAGTACATGAATATGAATCACTTTGTTGATACGATAGCCCAGTCAAGAATGGATGGCACCTTCCAGAAGTTGTTGAAGCGTCTTGACCGCAATGACTTGATCATACTTGATGACTTTGGCTTGGTGGCAATGAATGCGGATACCCGTATCGCACTGCTGCAAATCCTAGAAGACCGATATGAGAAGAAGTCGGTCATCATAGCATCTCAGTTACCTGTCGATAAATGGTATGACTACATTGCAGAAGCAACTTTGGCTGATGCTATCATGGATAGATTGGTGAACAGCAGTAATCTTATCAAACTGGAAGGACCGTCTATGCGCCAAAGAAGGAAACGATAGTCGGGTACTTTTGGTTATGGCTTGACAACGTAAAATCCGATATCTTCGTCACGGCTTATGTCATTTTATGACCACGTGACTATCACTCTTTAAACAGGTATCGCCGACCACGTGAAAAGCGATACCTGTAACCACGCTAACAAAGCGGTATCATTTGAGTGCTACAGGTGGTATCATTTTAGCGCTATGATCAATTATGTATACTCCGTTAAAAAGTTATCAAGTAATAATATCATTACTTAAGCAAAACAATATTCGTCATTTAGTACTCTCAGCAGGGACAAGAAACATTCCATTTGTTCAGTCTGTTGAGAACGATCCTTATTTTGATTGTTACTCTGTTGTTGATGAACGTAGTGCTGCATATATGGCATTAGGCATGTCCTTGCGATTAAACGAGCCTGTTGTTATTTCCTGTACTTCTTCAACTGCAACATGTAATTATTTTCCTGCTATTGCTGAAGCTTTCCATCAAGGAGCTCAATTAATAGTATTGACAAGTGATAGAAATCCTGCACTTCTTAATCAGCGTGAAGATCAAATGATAGATCAGGTTGGTATGTACGGAAAGTTCGTCAAGAAGTGTGTCAATCTTCCGATAGTCAATACTGATGAAGATTTGTGGTTTTGCGAGAGACTTGTAAATGAGGCAATATTGGCAACGTATCAACATGGTAGAGGTCCTGTTCAAATTAATATTCCTATGTTGTCATACTATTCACGTTGCAATGAGCCAAATATATTAACAGCAAGAAAGATAGATCTTTGTTCTTACGAGACTCCTGCTGATGAATGGAAGAAATGTGCTGATATTCTCAATGGGAAAAAACGAATCATGGTTATTTGTGGTCAAAACAATTATACTTCTCCAGAGCTCAACTCATTGTTGAAAGAGTTTGGTGAAAAATATAAGAATGTGTTATTGGCAGAATATATGGCTAATATTGAGGTAGAAGATGCTATTAATCCTTTTTTGCCATTTGATACCAATACTCTTTCTTCTAATGCTTTTAATGAGTTCCTACCAGAGATTGTCATTTCACTAGGTACAAATGTGATGTCTGGCATAAAAGCCCAATTGCGTCAGAAAGCTGGACTCTTTGAACATTGGGGTGTAGAGGAAAGTGGCAATGTTGTTGATATGTACAAAAGCTTGACAAAAGTTTTTGAATGCTCTCCAGAATACTTCTTGCGATATTTTATAGATCATGTAAATGACGAGGCTAAGGATACTGTATATTTAGATGAAGTAAAAAAGTATGTTGGTAATATCAAATTGCCAGAGCTTCCTTATTCTAATAATACTGTAATTCAACAGATGGCTGCAAGAATACCGGATGGTAGTATTTTGCATTTAAGTATTAATAATAGTATTCGTATTATTAATTATTGTGGTTTGCCTAATAGAACTATCAAGGTTTATGCCAACATAGGTACACATGGTATAGATGGTTGCTTGTCTTCGTTTATAGGACAAGCTGTTACTTCTGATAAGTTGAGTTTTCTTATTATAGGTGATTTAAGTTTCTTCTATGATATGGGTGCTATGCGAATTCGCCACATGCCTAAAACTGCTCGTATTTTAATGATTAATAATTATGGTGGCGGTGAATTCCATTATAGTACAACACTTGCCATTGACCCTACTATGGATTTGCATACAAGTGCAGCTCATAAAACTGAAGCACAGGGTTGGGTTGAGTCTGTTGGGTTTAAGTATTATGCTGTTCATAATGAGGTCGAATTAAAAACAGCTTTAGATGCATTTTTTGATTCCGATTCAGACAAGCCGATATTTATTGAGGCATTTTCTGATATGGAGATAGATGCAACGAATACTCATAAGATGGAACGTTATAATAGAGAGGAAACCACAGCAGAAGAGATTAAGCGAGTGACAAAAGAGAAAATCGTTAATGCTGTTGGATACAAGACGATAGATAAAGTAATTCATATGCTGAAATAATATTATGGCTGTAACTATAAAGAAGAATATAAAGAAGGTAATTAACTTTCTTTTAACACCAAGAGGGCATGTAAAAGTGCATATCGGCTCTATAGATAATGCTCATCGGCTTATAGGAAAAAAAATCCTTATTACAGGTGGGGGAAGTGGATTAGGGCTTGAAATGGCTCGAAAATTTATTTCAGAAGGTGCCTATGTATTAATTTGTGGTCGTAATGAAGATAAATTGAAGAATGTGGCTGAAAGCCTTGGTGAAAAGTGTTTTTATTTGAAACATGATGTATCAAAGGTAGAAGAGTCGGAGAATTTCTTGAAGCAGGTTATTGCTAAGCTTGGTGGTCTAGATTGCTTAGTATGTAATGCAGGTATCAGCTTGCATGAAGGATCCATAGAAAATGTTACCATTGATGGTTATGATCAGCAAATTGGTATTCTGTTAAGAGCTAACTTTTTCCTAGCTCAAGCATTTGTCAAATATTATAAGCATGGTTCTAATTCTGACCTTTTATTTATATCAAGTATGACAGGAAATGCTCCTGCTGAGATTCCTTATGGCATTGCTAAAGCTGCCTTAAGTTCAATGGTTTCCAAATTAAATAGAGAGCATTATACTAAAGGGTTAAGAGTTAATGCTATTGCTCCAGGAATGTGCCCTACGGATTTGACAAAATCATACATTGATACATCAGATGGCAATATGTATTGTTATGCACCAAGTGGCAGATATTTCTACCCATCAGAAATAGCAGAAGTTGCAGCTTGGTTGTTATGTGATGCCTCTAGAATAATAGGGGGGGATGTCATTACCTGTGATGGAGGATGTACTAATAAAAATATTTGGCATTAATGAACATAGGAATTATTACGATGCATAGAGTGCAGAATTATGGTTCTGCACTCCAAGCATACGCCTTAGTTGCGTATTTACAGAAATTAGGTCATCATGTAGAGACCATCGACTATGTATTCCCAAATTCTTACCATTTAAAGAAGGCAATTCCTTCTTTAAAGGGACGAATTAAATTGTGGATAAGGGAAACTTTACGATCTCTTTTGGTGGAACCATTTCTGCAACGAAATCACAAGTTTATTGCATTTAGAAGAGCTCATTTATCTCTTAGTAAAAAAGAGTATAAATCAAAAGAGTATTTAAAGGCATGCCCTCCTTGTTTTGATCTTTATATTACGGGGTCAGACCAAGTCTGGAATGAAAGTAAAATATTTAATGATGATAGCTTTTTCTGTGATTTTGCTCTTAAAGATAAAAAAGTCATCTCTTTTGGTGCTAGTATAACAACGAATAAATTAACAGATACTTATGCTGAACGTTTGAAAAAGCAATTAGCCAAGTATAGTGCCATTGGCGTTCGTGAAAAGTCTTCTTTACCTTTGATACAAATGTTAGGGTTGCCGCAGAATATTCAAGTTTTAAATACTTGTGACCCTACGCTACTGCTAGAGTCTACTGATTACGATAAACTAGCATCTGAATCTAAGATAAAGATAGATTATGATTATATTCTGGTTCATCAATTGGAATATAACTTTTCAGCAGAACCAGCTATATCCGAAGTAATTGATTCTGCAAAAAAACACTATGGTTGTGGAATAATTATGATAGATCACATGTTTAAGAAATTGGCTGATGGTGATCATAAGGTATGCAATTTAGGTCCCAATGAATTTATATGGCTATTTAAGCATGCAAAAGCAATAGTTACAAGCTCTTTTCATGGGACAATGTTCTCTGTAATTTATAGAAAACCATTTATTTCTATAGCTCCTCCTAAAGGTCATTTGGATAGTAGAATTACTGATACACTTGTAGGTATGGGACTTACTGACCATTTGGTCTATAATGATGGAAGGAAGATTGGTATTAATTGGAATGCTCATTATACTGATATTCAAGAGAAACAAATTACAGCTTATATCGAAAAGTCAAAAGAGTTTTTAAAAGAAAATTTATAGCAAAATGAAACTTTCAATTATAGTTCCCTGTTATAATGTGGAACAGTATGTCGAAAAATGTATTGATAGTCTCGAAAATCAGGATATTCCTAAGGATGATTATGAAATCTTGGCTTATAACGATGAGTCTAAGGACAACACGTTGTGTGTTCTAGAAAAGTTAGCAAAAAAGTATCCGAATGTTAAAGTTTCTAGTCACAAGAATAAAGGCTTGTCTGGTACAAGAAATCGTGGAGTTCGTGAGGCAAAAGGAGATTTTATTTGGTTTATTGATAGTGATGATTGGATTTCAGATAATTGTCTGGGAAAAATACTTTCATCAATAACTGATGAAACGGATATAGTTGCTTTCTCTGGTTTTATTCCAGAGGGCAATCGAAGTGTTGGTGCTGATATTTATGGTGAAAAAGTCATAGATAAGCAAACTTTATTTACTTATGGATTTGCTGATGGTGCTCCTTTCTATATGCATAGAAGAGATTTTCTTATTAAGAATAATCTCTTTTTTAAAGAAGGCATCAAACATGAGGATACGCTTTTCACCCCTATTGTTTTGAATGAGGCAAGAGAAATTTCTTTTTACCGGACTCCTGTCTATCATTATCTGTTACGTGCTGGCAGTATTACAACTGTAAAAGACGTGAAACGCATATATGATTTGCATGACAATATGGTCTATTTATCTGAATATGCAGATACAATAAAAGATTTAGTTGTTAAAAGAGGCTTCCTAAATCATATAGCTCATCATATTATAGAAATGCTGAATTATGGAATTGATAATGGTACTGATGGTGAAAAACTTATCAATCAAATTATGCAAGGACATCCAATTTTTTGGCAAATAATGAAGAATGCAATTGACTTGAAGCCAAGATTGATATATTGGGCAGTCAAGTTTTCGCCATTGCCATTTGTTACAACTTATAAAATAATGGCAATGTTCAGATGAATATATTGATGTTACTAGTGTCCTGTTTATAAGTTAAATAATTGTATTATTTTTTATTCTACATGTTGCACCCTAACAATCATGTATACGGATTGAAAACCTGTTCATTTGGATTCAATTTTTGATTTTACGTAACTATCTGCTCACCAAGTATAGGAAAGCTTCTTAATATTATTTCTAAGCATTTTCTACTTAATGGGAAAGCAGTAAATGCAAACATGTTTTTTATGTATAAATACTCATAGCAGATTTTAGAATTTACTATATTTATGAAATATGCAATTAATGGTCGCTTTGTTGTCCGCAAGTTGACTGGACAGGAGCGATTTGCAACGGAGTTGCTTCGTGAGTTAGATAAAATTTGTGATAAGGATGAATTCGTCATAGTCGTACCTGAGTATGCAGAGACATTACCTGATTATAAGAACATCAAGATTGTCAAGTATGGAAAGGTAAAGAGCCATTTCTGGGAACAGATTAGTCTTTATTGCTATTGTAAAAAACATCATCTGGTGAGTGTAAACTTAACTTCTACTTGCCCTTTGTTGGATAGTGGTATTGTCTGTTGTCATGATGCTGCTCCTTACGAGATTCATGATCTCTTAACTCAGAATCTTTATGGAAAGTTATCACAGGTATGGCACATGTGGATGATAGATGCTGTAAAACGCAGCAAATATCCTATAATTACGGTTAGTCATTATTCTAAAGCTAGGCTTGCCAAGTTTATGCATGTCCCTGAATCACGATTCCATGTCATCTCTAACGCTTGGCAACACTATCAGCGAGTTAATGAGGATGATTCTATCTTTGATAAACTTCCTAAAGGTTATCAGCGCGGGGAGTATTTTATGGCTCTGAGTAGTCTTACACCTCAAAAGAATTTTGTTTGGGTTAAGGAAGTTGCAAAGCGAAATCCGAATAAAAAGTTTGTGATTGTCGGTAGAGCTGAGGGATTTACCAAGTTGGGCAGTGAGGAGTTACAAGATAGTAACCTTCACTTTACTGGCTATTTGACCGATGGTGAGATCAAATCGTTGATGAAGGGATGTAGGGCATTTATTCATCCTGCTGTATATGAAGGATTTGGTATTCCTCCAATTGAAGCTTTGTCATGTGGTGCGGAACTGATTGTTTCTACAGCCGCTTGTTTGCCTGAAGTATATGGTAACTCTGCTCATTATATAGATCCTTATAATTACGATGTGGATTTGGATGAGTTGCTAAAGGAGCCAATAGCTCCTGCAAGCGAAGTTTTGAATAAGTATTCTTGGGCAAAAGAGGCACAAAAGTTTTTGGATTTATTGAGAAAATGAAAAATCAAACAGATTTTTCTATCAAAAATATAAATATATACCTGTAAATCAATTTACTTACTTTTATGAAAAAGAAAATACTTATGGTCTGCGAGGCCTTTGGCGGTGGCGTGTTTGCCTACGTAGCTCAGTTGTGTAATGATATGTGTCAAGAGTTCGACGTGTACTTGGCATATTCATTTCGCCCGCAGACACCTAAGAACTATAAGGAAGTATTGGATGAACGTGTTCATTTGATACAAGTAAAAAGTTTTGGAGGAAGTATCTTTAATATTGCTAAAGATATTCAAGTTATTAAAGAGCTTCGTTCTGTTGCAAGAGATGTTAAGCCAGACTTAATCCATCTTCATTCATCGATTGCAGGTGGATTAGGTCGATTGGCTTTTAGTGGTAAGGATATACCTGTGGTTTATACCCCTCATGGATATGCCCACATCTTGATGGGAAAGGGTGGATTGAAGCTGAAAGGTTATGAAATCATGGAGAAGGTTCTTGGAAAAAGACCTTGCATAACCTTAACTTGTTGCAAGAGCGAGGATGATGTTGCAAAAACTCTTACTAAGCGTACCGCTTATGTAGAGACTGGAGTCAATTTGAAGGATTTGTCAGAAAGTCTAGATGTTATAAAGCCTATCAAGAATGATAAATTTACTGTTTATACATTGGGTAGGACCTGTGTACAGAAACAACCGGAACTGTTCAATCGTATTGCAGAGTTAGTACCTGAGGCTCGATTTGTATGGATAGGCGGAGGTGAGTTGGATCATTTTCTTACCGCTCCTAATTTGGAGTTGACTGGTTGGAAACCTCGTAAGGAGGCTTTGGCTATGGGTAAAGGCGCAGATGTTTTCATTCTCTGTTCACTTGGTGAAGCTATAGCTATGAGCTTGATAGAAAACATGTTTATGGGTAAACTGATTCTTGTAAGCAATGTGATGGGTAACAAAAGTGTCATCAATAATGGTGTGAATGGTTTTGTTTGTGACAAAGCAGAAGATTATGCCGCTCGAATTAAAGAAGCGATGAAACAATTCCCTCAGAACTTGTGCGACCAGGCTGTAGCAGATGTTCATAACATCTATAATACAGATGCGATGGCTAAAAAATATGTGAAATTTTATAATGATGCAATTAATGGAAAATACGAATAAAATGAAACAATATGATTATTTGATAGTTGGCTCTGGATTGTTTGGTGCAACCTTTGCTTATCTTGCTAAAAAACAAGGTAAGAAGTGTTTGGTAATCGATAAGCGTTCTCATTTAGGTGGTAACATCTACTGTGAGAATATCGAAGGTATCAATGTGCACAAGTATGGTGCACATATTTTCCATACCTCTAACAAAAAGGTGTGGGACTTTGTGAACTCTATCGTGGAGTTCAATCGTTATACCAATTCACCTATAGCAAACTATAAGGGTAAGCTTTATAATTTGCCTTTCAACATGAACACCTTCTATCAGATGTGGGGTGTAACTACACCAGAGGAAGCGCAGGCTAAGATTGATGAGCAGAAGGCTTCTTTTAGTGAAGAGTTAAGAGTGAAGAACGAAGAATTGGGTTTGCCAAATGAGCCTCATAACCTGGAGGAACAGGCGATGCTGCTTGTTGGCAAGGATATTTATGAGAAACTCATTAAGGGCTATACAGAAAAGCAGTGGGGACGCAAATGTACAGATCTTCCTGCTTTTATTATCAAACGCTTGCCGGTTCGCCTTATCTTCGATAACAACTACTTCAATGATAAGTACCAGGGTATTCCTTTGGGTGGATATAATAAGTTGATTGATGGCTTACTTGAAGGTATCGAGACCAAAACGAATGTAGATTTCTTTGAGAATCGTCCTTATTGGGAAGGTGTTGCCGATAAGATTGTTTTCACAGGTAAGATAGATGAATTCTATGATTATCAGTTTGGCAAGCTCAACTATCGTACTGTTCGATTTGAGACAGAGGTTATAGACAAACCTAACTATCAAGGTAATGCGGTAGTGAACTATACAGAACGTGAGATTCCTTACACTCGTGTTATTGAGCATAAGCATTTTGAGATGTTTGGTCAAGAGGTTTATGAAACTCCAAAGACTGTTATCTCAAAAGAGTTTTCTACTGAATGGAAGGATGGTATGGAACCATATTATCCAGTGAATGATGAAGTAAACTCTTCATTGTATGCCAAGTATAAGGCTTTGGCTGATAAAGAAGATAATGTTATCTTTGGTGGTAGATTGGCGGAATACAAGTACTATGACATGGCTCCTACTGTGGAGAGAGCAATGGAATGGTGGAATTCTAAGGAATGATAGATGATAAAGACATCAGCAAATCTCTCTTTTTTAAGATACTGTCTTGGAAATAATGAGAACATGAGTGAGGTGCTTGTCAAATTGAATTGGTTGAAACTATATTCTTTCGCCTCCAGACAGACTGTTCTTGGATTATGCTTTGATGGTATCAGTAGATTGGGGCAAGAATATCCTGATGAGTTAAAGAAGAATCCGATAGCAAGGGATTTGCTGATGACTTGGATGGGTAAGGCGCAACAGATTCGCAGGCAAAACATGAAGGTGAATGCGGTGGCGAGCAAACTATATTCTATGCTTAGAGAAGATGGATTGCGATGCTGCATCTTGAAAGGACAAGGGAATGCCTTGATGTATCCAAATGCGTATTCTCGTAATCCAGGGGATATTGATGTATGGGTGAATGCAAGCCGTGAACAGATAACAGAATATGCCAAGAAGCATTTTAAACTTGGGGATGATATAAGGTATCATCATATAGAAACTTCTGTAGATGGAGTACCGGTAGAGCTGCATTTTTTCCCTTGCACAATGAATAATCCTATCTATAATGCACGTTTGCAGAAGTTGTTCAAACGGAATGCTGATTTGCAATGCTCAAATGTTGTTAGCCTGCCAGATTGTATTGGAGAAATCGCTATACCAACGACAGCATTTAATGTTGTTTATCAGCTGACACATCTATATCACCATTTCTTCGATGAAGGGATTGGAATGAGGCAAATCATTGACTACTACTATGTAGTGAATAATGATGAGTTATTAGTGATTAAAGATACTTTGCATAGAGAACTGAAGCATCTTGGATTGTGGAAGTTTGCAAGGGCGGTGATGTATGTGCTGCATGAGACATTGGGACTATCAGAGGAGAAGATGATAGCTCCGATGGATGAAAAGCGTGGAAAGTTGTTGTTAGCAGAGATACTGAATGGTGGCAACTTCGGACAGCACTTCACCAAGTACGGGCATTTTACCCAACAAGGAATGGCAAAGAAATACTTCCTGAAGATATGGAGAAATATGCATTTCGTGCGATATTTTCCTGCAGAAGCTCTAAGCGAGCCAATCTTCAGAACTTGGCATTTCTTCTGGCGGATGAAGAACAAGAAATAATAGATATACGGTGAACGGCTCTACTCTCCCCTTTTATGAAGAGGTACTTTTCGGGGATGGGACTTATTAGCCCGTTTTTTACAGAAGTTTTAAATTGAATTGATATGGAAATGACAAAAGAAAATGGTAAATTTGTCATGAATCATGAGAATTTACTTTACGGAATTGAGTATGTTATCAGTTTCATGAATGAAGTGAAAACTGTAACATCTAAACGGCTGAAATATTACAAATATCCTCAATTTATTTTTAGAGGTATCAGTAAATTCTATCCATACCAGTCAAAAACAGGAATATCTGCGGCAGCTCAAATCATCGCTTTTAGAGACGAGTTTGAGGTACAAAGCCTTAGAAATTTGCAAGATTATTAAGAATATGATTTACAGTGCAGAATACAACAAGCTACCAACTCTTGACGAGTTGGTAGACAATTTGAATTATGCTTTGGCACAGCAGCCTGTTTTGCATTTGAACCCTTTGGAGCGCTTGGTGCAAAGGCGAGATTGTTTTGTTGTCACCAGATTGATGAGTGGTAGGTATTCGTTGAAGCCAAATATCGGATTTAGCAAAGCATTATTTAGAGGAGAATCATATGTACATTCAACATGCAAGTCTGTATTTTCAAGGAACTGGAAAGGCAGATGCACTGTTGAGAACGTCAAGAGAAATGAATTTGAATTGCTGATGAATTCGCATCCAATATACCAGTTATTTAGAGACGGCATTCAACTAACGGATAGGTTCAGATTAAGAATGTATAATCCGTATGGAATAGCTATGTCATATGGTTTTCCTACACAATTGTTATCACTGACATCCGACATAAAAATTGCCTCATTCTTTGCAGTGACAGAATTTGATGAAACAGAACAAAAATATAAACCAATAGACAATTCTGATAACACAAAGACAGGAATACTCTACGTATTTAACTTAATGGCTCCATTTGGACTTATACCAGGGTTATCGACTGTTGGGCTGCAACCATTTGTAAGACCAGGATTGCAAAAAGAATTTGCAATCAATTTACCAAAGGATGTCGATTTCAAAGATCACCAATTCACAGTAGGATTTGTCTTTAAGCATGACAACGCCATATCGAAAAGGATATTTAATCAATTTCACCAAGGAGAAGCTTTAAGACCACACAATGACATCTTAGCACTCAGAGCTCAGCAAATTTTGGAAAGCAAAGAAGTTTCACAGGCTGCATTAGAAAGAAATCTGCGGCAAAATCCTAATGATAATCAGGAAAAAATAGAAAAGGAACTTGAAGATAACGACATAGCTATTGTTAAAAAAGAACATCCAGCATTCACGATAGAAGAACTGTCTTATATATATAGCAATCCTACTGACTATTGGATGGATTTTTGTAAAAACATAGAATTTGGCGGCAAAAATGCTGGTAAATTAAAAGACCTTCTTTTGAACGTGCCACAAAAAGAAGAGTACAAAAAATATTTTCAACCTCATTAATAACGCATAATGAAATATTTGATTTCAATCTTACTTGGTGTCATAATTACAGGATTAGCTGCATTGGCATTGATTCTATATGTTACACCATTATTATATAACCATCGTTCACTATTAGGAGTACATTGTGCTTTTGATACAAACATGGGAACATTTGGAGATAGTGCAGGACTCATGAATGCCTGCTTCTCATTATTAGCTTTTGCTGCAGTAGTTGTGACATTCGTTATACAAAACAGAAAAGACAATAAAAATGAACAGCTTGCAAGAAAAAGCCAATTTGAGAATGTATTCTTCAATATGACTTCTACATTTGAAGAGATTGTTTCACACCTTGTGTATAAAGTACAGGAGAGAAGTGTAAATTCTATTCCTTTACAAAGTTCTCTATATCCATCAAATGAAACCGAATCCATAGTTACCACACCCCAAACCGAGAAAGAAATCCATGGTAGAGAAATTTTCAGATACTTATACCTTTATAAGCCAGTAAATGATGACAATGGTCAAGTAGTTCAAGGCTTAAAAAGGTTGGTAGAGGTTAGTTCTGACATATCAATGGAAGATATTCGAAAAAATTTCTTTGACGGAACTTTGGATCATTATTTTCGGTATGCTTATAGAATTGTGAAGTACGTAAAGACTAGCAAGCTAATTGACGATGATGAAAGAGAAGGATATGCTTCCATCTTTCGTGCTCAATTATCTTGCTTTGAACTTTTGATATTATTCTTCAATTGCCTTGAAATGGATGAGAACAAATTCAAGCATTTGGTTGAAGAATTTCATCTATTCAACAATATCCGAGAAGAATACTTCCCTGAAATAGAACCATACACTACGATATACTCTGATAAAGTAAATAGTGAAGACGGAAGTGAAAGAGATGGATTTGATGAAGAGACTGAAAAGAAAGAATATTCTATATCTGCTTTTCATAAGACGAAAGACATCCAAATCATACAACAGACATGGTTAATCAAACAAATTTGGGAAATCAAATTGTCTTTTTCTAAAAGACACAAAATTTTGGATGAATAAAAAGCTGAAGAAAGTTTTGCTGCATTATGGGAAGAGTAAAAGCGCTTATGATGGAAATGGAAGAGCATGGGTATGATTTTTTAAAAAGAGGAGAAAAATATGTATGTTCGCACCATTTTGAGGATAAATATCTGAATGGCTATATAAAGAAGTATGGCGAAACTGGTGTATGTTCATATTGTGGACACAAAGAAACGGTCATTGACATGAGCGATTTGGCAGACCATATAGGAATGACAATATCGGTTTACTTTAATGATGTTGATTCTGAGTGCCTTCCTTTGGCGAGTTCATATTTTGACGATGAAGAGGAGCAGATTCCTGGTATAAAACGAGCAGGATACTTTGCTGTTCCTGAGAATACGGAGATATATGAAGACACTTCAGAGATGATGGAAGACTTGGGACTACATACGGATTGTGACAGTCTGAATGATGATATTGACCATCTTTTTGAAGATAATATGTGGATTAAGAAAAATCCTTTTGAGTTATGGTGGAACGAGGAAATGGAATTGCAGTGGAAAAGATTTGCCGAAATGGTCAAACATTCAAGGCGTTTTACGTTTTTGGCAATGCCTAAAGTAAGTGGTTATGAAAATATTCTTGAAGAATTGAATGAGGTCATCCTGCATACTGATGGTGTTCTTCATCAAATACCTATAGGAACAACATTATATCGGACTCGGAGTCTCGATAAGGCACTTGACAACTCTTTCGGTTTTAAAGACATTACTTCTGCTCCTAATGCTTCTGCTGGTCAATGTCGTATGAGTCCTGCTGGCGTATCTATGTTTTACGGTGCGTTTGATAAGGAGACGGCTATATCCGAAAGTATAAAGTCGGCAGATGAGAAAGTCTTGGTCATTGGAGAGTTCAAAACAATACGAGAAATTACGGTGGTTGATTTGACTACACTGCCAACAGATGTTTCAATATGGATGGACAAATGGGAAGGATTTGCCTTCCTGAAATCATTCCATAAGGATATTACCCAACCTCTTTTGAAAGATGCAAAAGAGGCGATAGAATACGTACCATCACAGATATTCACGGAATATTTGAGGTGGATGTTTACAGACAAACAAGGACGACATGTTGATGGCTTGATGTATAAGAGTTGTAAGTCTAAAAAGGCAAATGTTGTCTTGTTTTGCAACAATGAAGAAAGTCGTGACTGGGTAAAGTTGGAAAATCTTTCTGTGGAAAAGTAAACAATTAAAAAAAGCTATTATGAAATATAAGAAAAGTGAATTGGATATATTTCTTCAAGAGCGAATTAGGGAAAACGAAGAGGAGCTTTGCCGAAATCTTGATGCAACACTTCAATATGAACAAAATTGCTTGGAAGAAATTGTCAATGGAATAAGACATTGCAAGAGTAATATAGAAAAATGTAATAAAGCATTGGAAAAAGCTTCCATTTCTAATATGGCTGTTTGGAATGCCAAAAAAGGAGCTTTCAAAGATAATCTTGTTATTTGGAACACCTTGGGACTTATTCAAATGGCAAGTATAGAAATAAAAAGATATACAAAGGTATTGTCTTCAGATGTTGATGAATGGATAATATATGACGCTATCAAATCAGTCTATACTGCCATTTATGAGACTTCAAAGAAGTTAGTTGATAGCACAGGTAAGCTAATGAAATTCGTTAATAGTGAGTTTCCAAGTTATGACGTCTCTTTATTCAAAGATGTTAAAAAAGAGTTGACAAAATTCAGAGAAGACAATAAAGATTCTCTTACGAGCGTAAGAAACAAGATAGATGCCCATCGAGATGAAGACGTCTGTATGCAAATAGAAACTGCGGAGAATTTGCATTTGTCAGATGCTGTCAAGCTGATACTTGATTATGGGCGCATTGTTAATGAACTTGGGACGGTTGTAAGTCCCATGAAGCAATTGGGAATATTGCGATTGGAATCAGTTTTCCATGATCGCAACCGATGATAACAAATAGTAATTTGATATAGAAAATGGATTTTTAATATAGTCACTATGTATTTAAGTTCTATATTTATACGCAATTTTAGAGGAATCAAAGAATTGAATGTAAACTTTGATAAGAAATTAAACGTGATTATTGGTGCAAATGGTCATTTGAAGACAGCTCTTATAGATGCAATTCGATTGTTTTACTCATGGGGAAATCCCAATAGAGATATTGAAATCACAAAAGAAGATTTCCGTGTTGAAATCAGTGAATCTTCTGGTGGTTCTGTGAAAGATAAGATAGAGATTGCATATAAGTTTGAGGGATTAAGTGAAGCGCAGGAGGCTGCATATTACCAATATTTAGTTTGCGGAGAGAAAGGGATGTACGCAAGAATAGGACTAACCTTTCAACTAACAGACAAAGGTAGGATAGTTAGTTCATATACAACCGGAAAGCCTGAGAATGGGTTAAGAGCAGATTGGGATACATTTCAATATTTTGTTTCTTATTATTTAGGGGCATTACGTGATAGTACAAGAGATTTGCTTAGTTACAGAAATAATCTGTTGGGAAGTGTTATTAAGCGTAAAATAGATAAGGCAGGTTCTGAAAATGATGTAAGGCAAATTATTAAAAATGCAAACCAGAAACTGCTAGAACGAGAAGAAGTCATATCTACCAAAAATGGTATTAATGATAATTTGGAAAATATCAATAAGCAAACTCTTGATAAAGTTAGCCTTCATATAGAACAAAGCTGAGTTGAATACATAATTAATGTAATAAAACCTTATCTTCCTTTTTCTGAAAATACAGAAGAAGGTTTTATGTTGACTCAGAATAGTCTCGGATTTAATAATTTGATTTATATTGCAACAGTTTTAAGTGACATTAAAGAATGTCATGAAGATGATCAAATAAGTACTTATGCCTTATTTATAGAAGAGCCTGAAGCACATTTGCATCCTCAACTTCAGGTAAATTTATATGATTTTTTGAGAACGGCAGATGATAATGTCAATAGTCAAACTTTTATAACTACCCATTCTCCAACGCTTACATCGAAAATACCTTTGGAAAACCTAATTCTTCTTGAAAAGAATTGTCATGCAATCAAGATCGGGAATTGTTTCAATAATAGAGAATCTGAAGGTATTATTAGAGATGCTAATTCTAAAAAGCAGTTAAGAAAAACAGAAGTTGAGTCTTATAAGAAAATGATTATAAGATATTTGGATGTTACTCGCTCACAACTATTCTTTTCTAGTGGCTGTATTTTTATTGAAGGAATTTCAGAATGTCAGCTTTTAGAAGTGTTCTCTAAAATATTGAATAAGTCTTTACTTGATAATCAAATAGAGATTGTGGATACTGGTGGCATAGCATTCTATCAATTTCTGATGTTGTTTAATTCTTCAGATGAGACTAAGCGTTTGTCCATTAAAGCTTCAATCATTACAGATGAAGACCAGTTTACAGAATCAAAAGATTCAAAATATAATCTTGATGAATTGGTGAAAGAGGACTATAAGATACTTGAAGAATTACGCAATGGAATCAACAAATCAAAACGGGATAGTCATATTGATAACTTAAAGGCCATGTGTAATAATCAAGAAAATATATTTATTGCATCTGGAGTAAAAACTTTAGAATATCAAATTTGTTTAGCCAATATTGCTACTACTGCTGCCGAAATAAAATCGTCCTCTTTATTCGAATATGTAAAGGAGTTAAATCCAAATGGAATTAAAAAGATAGAAACATATCTTTGTAGTATTAGTAGTGAGTCGCTAAATGATGAGCAGAGGCAAAATACTGCAATCTTGTTATGGAAATGTCTTTCTTCAAAGGCTGGATTTGCGCAGGGACTAAGTGCATTTTTGATGGACAAGCTTGACAATCACCAAGAGATACATTTTACAGTTCCTAAATATATTGAGAATGCAATTAATCATCTTATATCGTAATGGAGTATGAAGTAACAGAAGAGAGAAAAGCATATTTGGATGCCAGAGGATATACAATATTGTCCGCTTGTCCTGGAAGTGGCAAAACAACAAGCATTGTAAAAAAACTGTATGATATTTCGGCTTACTGTAAACAACAGTATGGAACCCATACTGGTTTTGCTTGTCTTTCATTCACGAATAAAGCTTGTGGCGAGTTAAAAAGCAAATATGTTGAGATGCATAGAGAATCACTTTTGCATCCTAATGTCGTTTCGACAATTGATAGCTTTATTATGCAATATGTTATCCTTCCATTTTGGTATTTGTGTGACTTTTGTAAAAGCAAGCCAATAGTTGTAAACGAAAAGAAAATTTTGTCTAAAGTTTATCTTAATCATGTTATGGTTAATGGAAAAATGAACGAATATAAGGTAATGGCGTTACGTCCATATAATGATTTGTTCTATAAATATCCTCCAGAAACTGTTAGGCGAGAATATAGAGGATTCTGCTTCGGAAATGGTCCTATTGTAACAGATGAAAAAGAAAATAATTATTGTGAAGCTGCATTTAACCACAGATTATCAAAAGGTATCATAACAAGTCAAGATGCTTTGTGGATAGCTGTTTATATTATTTCGAAGCATAAGCATATAGCAGAAATAATAATCAGTCGTTTCCCTTATATAATAGTTGACGAAGCTCAGGATAATTCATATTTGCAATTTGCTTTTTTTGAGAAGCTAAAACAAGCTGGACTAAAAAACTTAGAGTATGTAGGGGACATTTGCCAATCCATTTATGGTTTTAGAAATGCTTATCCCAAGGCTTTGCAATCTTTGATGAAAAATGAAGAATGGAATACATTGCATTTTACGGAGTGTAGACGTTCAAATCAGAGAATAATAGATTTGTATAGTAAACTAAAGCCCTCGTTCATCCCACAAATTAAGTCACATAATGTAGATGATAAAAATATCCCAATTATTATATACAGATATGATAATACTAATAAAGATGCTGTAATTAGAAATTGTCAATCGATTTGCAGAGAATATGCATTAAACGATAGTTGCATATTGGCAAGAGGTGAAAATATGTGTAAACTGTTGGCTGGAGTAACAGATTTAAAATTCCGATATTGGAAGTCACCAATTCCATATTACCTAATAGACGCAAAATTATTATATGCTGAAGAACAATTCGATAAAGCTTTTGATAAAATAAGAATCACTCTTGCAGAATTACTCTTTGAGGCAGATAATTATGCAGAGAAAAAGGATTTCTTATTAGATATTAAAGACAAATTGGATTGGAACATAAAAATTCTAAGATTTATTAAAATGATACCTTCTTTGTCTATGAGTTTTGCAGAATGGACTCAAAAGATGCAGCAGCAATTATTTGAATATTGGAAATTATCAGAACTTCCTGATTTCCAAGTTTACTCAAGAAAGTTGGGCTATACAATGAAAAAAATGAGCAAAGAAGCGGTTGAAAAATTCCATTCATCAGATGACAAAGCAAGTGTATACAGAAACTATGTCAATACCATTCATTCTGTAAAGGGTGCTTCTATGGATGCCGTATTGCTATTTTTATCAGAAAAAAGTACAGGACAGAATATTTCGTTAAGTGATTTGCCAATTGCACCAATTACTGAAATGACAGAAAAGCAAAGGCTAATTTATGTTGCATGCTCTAGAGCTAAACATTTTTTAGCTATTGCTGTTCCTGCTTCCGTTTCCATAGAAAAAATTAAAAAGGTTTTGAATAACACAACATATGAAATTAGACAGTCTGGCTTACAGCTGTCTTTTAAAATGTCTTAACGATTAAGTTATGAACACAAACACTCAAATAGACAAGATAGATAAAGTACTCTCGAAAATATCGGGCAAGGAGATGAAAGGCTTTGTGCGGCAGTATGCAGCCACGCATGAGGACTTTGCTACCGCTTTGGTGGAAAAGTATTGGAAGCCGGAGCGTGGTAACTATAAGGAACAGGTGGAGGCTTGCTTTGCCCATGCTGGTGTGTTGGGTAAGAGATTCGGACAACCCCAATTGGACTGGAGGAAGATAGAGCAAGACTTGGCTGCAATGATGAGAAAAGCCAAGAGCATGAAGAAGAAAGGAAATCTTATTGATGCTGCCTTGATAGCTGGATATGTGATGACTATCACTTGCCGAGAGTTCAAGCACGACCATCTGGCTTATACCCCTGCCAGATATGATATGTGGGCAGAGGAAAACAAGATGTTAAAGGACATTGTCACCCAGTCGGCAGACATGGTGAGGGAGTTGTTAATCAATAGTGATGAGATAGAGGAGGATTCTCGCTTGGGAATGCTTGGAGAAATAGCTGAACAGTGCGAGGAAATTGGCAACAACTATTTCATGCGCTTTGAGTGGTTTGTGGACGAATCGATGCCGTTGCTTTGCGGTGATGATGAAAAGGCGTATCTGGCTCATATCAGCAAGCGACTGAAAAACAAAAAAGAGAAATATTTTCATTATCGCTATTACATCCAAAAGGCTGATTACTGGGCAGCGCATGGGAAACGTGCAAAGGCAGAGAAGCTGATGTGGGAGAAACGGGATGATGAGAATATCCGTGACCATTATATCGACTGCCTCATTGAATGGGGTGAGTATAAGAAGGCGGTAGAGGTGATAGACGATAACAAGGATGACTTTCACTCCTACTCCAAGAAATGGGAGGATAAAGTGGTGAAAGCATTGATACTATCAGGTGATAAGGAATGGCTGATAGAAGAATGCAAGAAACGATTTATCGTCAGTGGGTATCGAATCAAATATTACGAGGCTCTGAAAGAGGTGATAGACAGAAAAGATTGGGCAGCCTTCTTTGATGAACTTTGGAAAATGCCCGATTGGGAGCATGACTATGAGGATGCAGAAGCCAAGATTCTAGTCAAAGAGGAACGGTTGGACTTGCTCAAGGATATGTTTGTGCATAAGCATTGGAACCTGTGGGAACTTTATCCTGAATATATCAAGTATGTGCCCAAACAAGACCATGCCTTTGTGGGTGAGATACTATTCAAGGACATCAAGAGATTGGCTCTACTCAAGGAAAAGCCAAAGGAGTTCAATTGGTTGTTGGGACAAATAGAGCGCGTGATGAGAAAGTCTGCTGCCGTGGATAAGATTATCAAGAATGGTATCAGACAGCTTATTGCGGATTATCCCGACAGATATTATTTCAAGAGCTATTTGGGAAGCATCCTATAGTAATGTTGATTTTTTAGACTAATATTATGACAAGAGAAGAATTTGCTGAGAGATGGAAGCATCAGCATTATCCAACGATGGATTTACAGGCTGAGGTGCCATTCTATTACGATATATATCAAAGAATTTGCTCCGTTGCGAATGATGGAAGCAAGAAATTCAATGAGTTTTATGTCATCCAGATACTGTTGTATGTGGAGAACATGGGACATCTGAAATTGGATGGCATATATGCCCAGTTGTACCGCCGTTCGGAAGATATGGTGGGACATTGGTGCGGACTGATGGAGTTGTCTGCTCCAACAGTAAACGCAGTGAAGATGATTGTGGGTGAAGCCATTGGAACAGCACCAGAGAGCGGTCTAGTGAAATGGGTTCAAGAGAGCGTGGCATCTCATGATTTCAACGAATTGAAGTCTGTGGCTTTGTTCTTTGCCCATGCTGACTTGGCTGTCGGCTTGCTTTTTCCGAATAGTCATTACCGAGAAGAGGTATATCTGCAGCTCTTCAATGAGGATAGCAGGATTGCATCCAACATGGTGTCTTCTGATTTTGCTTTCAACTGGAAGGATAAGGAGGGAGTAACGGTGATGCAACGCCTTGGTCATTGCTTTGAGCGGATGGGAGATGCAGTAACGGCACATTCCCTTTCTACTATCCGAGGTATTCGATTGGACTGCTACCGTGTGGTGGCATTGAAGGATGGCAAGTTGACCTTGATGAACAAGGATAACGAGCAGTACGCTCCTGTTGTTGTCACGACTCCCATTCCTGCTGGACATCAGGATATGTGCCTTATCTGCCAGATGGTGGGATGGAATGGTGAGTATTATATCAATGGTTCTGGCATGTGGATGGACATGGCTGTCTATGAAAGATGGGACAACAAGAAACTATGGGATGGTATCGAGGAGGATGAGCGTGATGACTGTTCCTGCTCCTACTTCACGACACCTTCCGGTGAGCATGTGAGTTGCTATGAGGATGCTTATGGCGAGGAAGATCCTGATGAGATTTCCGACTTCGATTTATGGGGAAATCTTGATTTCAATCTTGGTGAGGATCCTATTGAGGCGGAAGCAGCAAGGAAGCGGAAGCGAAACAGAGAGGAAGGTCGCAAGCAACCGAATTACAAGTACAAACCTACGGGTAAGAGTCCTTCACAATATTTTGTAAGAAAAATCAACGAGGTATTTAAGTGGACGGTGGAGGATTCCACTGACCTCAACTATGGTTTGCGTGTGTTGGAAGGTTGGATGAAGCAAGCGCATGTCTATCTGGAAGGCAATAACTATGCTTATGCTTATTTTATAGCCTCTTCTATTGTCTTCAGTGGTGCCAACTACTCAGATTGGTATATCGCTGACTATCCGAAACAGGCTACTCGCATGAAGAAAATTGTGCGTGATGGCTATGAGGTGGTAATGGAGACATTGCCACACGACCCTTCCAACTGGCGAGAAGCCTTTGTGAAAATGTTGAAGCAATTGAAGTCTTATGGTTGGGAGATTTTCAAAGGCAAAGGGGCTTTTGACCTTGATAAAGCCATCAAGGATGTTGAGAATCTATTGAAGAAATAATTTCTTTAGAATGAAGGAAATCAAGCTATTTGATTACCAAGAGGATATGAAGGGACGGATTGAGAAGGCATTGCGCCTTCATCGGTCCGTAATGGCACAAATGCCAACTGGAACAGGTAAGACATACCTGTTAACAGCAGTCATAGACTCTTTCGTGAGCAACAATCCAATGGAGAAAGTATGGATTGTAGCCCATAGAAGAGAGCTGGTGTCGCAG
>OJRR01000217.1_pt1 | contig 21441 bp, 23 predicted proteins | sample 1599251 | NCBI WGS metagenome assembly OJRR01 (sample SAMN03922536, study PRJEB24848) | human gut metagenome | isolation source: stool sample | host: Homo sapiens | place: Germany | collected 2010-05
ATATATCCAACTATTCCACACATAGTTTACTTTCTTACTAAATTATTTTTTTGATTTGTTTCTTCCAATCCAGAAATCTCATGATGAGCAGAATCTGTTCCTCCCACTTATCACTCAATCTCATAGCCTCCTCCTTATTATAAGTAGGATGGCTTTTGGTGAAGCCACTGAAAATTTCATCGATGCAAACACTCCCCTCCGTTTCGTGAAGGGAGTTTACCAGATCAAACATCCGTGCCTCATCACTGGAACGAAACGACTCCGGATGCTCAGCCAACCAAAGGTTGAACTTACTTTTACTCTCTTTGTTCATAAATTAAATGTTATACAATGTTTATTCTAAGTATTTTACTTCCTCTTACAATAACATAAGAAGTTCTAGAATGATTATCCGAGTTCCTCTACAGCCGTCCCCTTTTTATGCAAGATAACATCAAGGATGAGGTGGAACACTATCCATACAGCGATGTCGATGCCCAGGATATACGTGATGTTCACGTGGCCGATCATCAGGAAATTGAGCAGGATGAACATCAGCGAGAGCAGGCAGATTGCCACCATCACCTGTCTCACCCTCAGTCCGCATCTCAGCAGTTTATGGTGGATGTGGCTCTTGTCAGGCAAGAACGGATTCTGCCTGTTTCTCAGTCTGTGACCCACCACTCTCACCACGTCGAGCAGCGGCACCAGCATCGTGGTAAAGGCAAACACCATGTTGTAGTCAGACACCACATGCGGGCTCACATCCACCGTGCTTAGGTGAATCATCAGGAAACTGATGATGTAGCCCAGCGACAGCGAACCCGAATCGCCCATAAAGAGCTTCCTGCCCCTCATGGCATTTCCAAACACGTTGTAGAACCAGAAAGGGATAATCACACCCAGCGCCGTAATGCAGAGCAGGGCAAAGGAAAACAGATGCAGCCAGATGTGCAGACCCGCCAGTGCCACCAGTGAGATGGCACAGAGTCCGGAAGCCAGACCGTCGATGCCGTCAATCAGGTTGATGGCATTGGTTACGTACACCACGATGAGCACGGTGAAAGGCATGCCCACCCATGGCGACAGCTGATAGATTCCGAAGAGTCCGTCGAGCGACTTAATCCACACGCCCGAAGCCACGAGCAGTGATGCCGCCACTATCTGCACCAGGAACTTCTTCTTGTACCCCACTCCAATCAGGTCGTCGGCAAGTCCCACCAGGAAGAGCATCATGCTACCCACCAGCAGCGCCAGGAACTCATAAGGCACCTCCCCGTGCATCGACCCGCTGCTCAGTCCCATCAGATGATATATCAGCACCAGGCCGCCCATGGTAATAAGCATCACAGGGAAGAACGAGAGTCCGCCCAGACGGGGAACCGGCGCATGATGCACCTTTCTCTTATCCGGCATATCAAAGAGTTTCTTCTTATGCGAGATAAGGAGGATGTTAGGCAACACCAGCATGGCGATGGTGACAGACACAACAAGTGCTACCAGCAGAAAAATATAAATTGGTTCAATCATAAAAGTAAATAGTCTAAATTGTTACTTTTTATTGCATTTTCTATAATGTATTATCTATAGCTGCATTATCTATAGTTGCATGAAACGTTTACGCTTCCACTCCTGATAAAGCAGCATAGGCAGGGTAACCACAATCCAGCCACATCTCTTCAACTGTTTTTTCGGGTCGCAGAAGATGCGGTAAACAAATTCCATGTGCGCATCGAGCATCCATTTCGGCGCACGCTTCTCATCCTGTCCGCTGTAGAACTTAAAGGCAGCCCCCACGGCAATCATCACCCCTCTTTTCAGATAAGGTTTCAGTTTGCTCATAAAGATTTCCTGTTTCGGAGCGCCCAGCGCCACCCAGATGATATCCGCCCCATCCTCGTTCACCATCTTTGCGATGGCAGGATAGTCAAACTCATCCACAGCCTTGAAGGGCAGTTCATAGAAGCTCATGTTCTCTACCTTCGGGTTCATCGCCTTCAGGTTCTCTTTTAACCCGTCGAGTGTTCTCTGGTTGGTACCCATAAAGAACATCCGGTATTTCTGCGAACTGACCAAGTCCTTGAAAATCTGGCTACCGCAGTATTGCGGATACCTTTTACCATAGAGCCATTTGATATAAAGCGGCACATATCCGCTGTCACAGATGGCAAACATACCGCCATTTACAATCTTTAAGTAGTCTGGCTTTCTATTAGCGTTGTTTAGGATTACTCCATCCGCCACGCATATATAGTCAGACTCGTTTTTTGATAATTGTTCATCGATTCTTCGCCCTACTTCCCGAGGCGAGAATTCATAGTTGATATTAAAGTATTTCTCCATAAAATATTACTTTCTTTCTCTATATATCGCTCCGTATTTTTTTACTTCAGAGCCTTTTTCAAGCAGAATTCCATTCGTTTTTCAAAAGCCTCCAAAGTAAAATCACTTTTGAATCTCTTCCATCCATTCTCTCCCATATTCTTTCTCAAATCAGCATCCTTTAATAGTTTTTCAATGCTGTTGGCAAGCGCTGTTGGATTATTCATTTCCACCAGATAGCCGTTTTCGCCATGACGGATGATGCTGCTGATGCCACCAACATCTGAGGCAACACATGGCAAAGCATGCTGCATAGCCTCTAACAAGACAAGAGGGAAACATTCGTTTAAGGTAGGAAGGATGAAGAAATCAGACTTTTTGTACAGATCTTCTTTCTCTTCACCATATTTCTTTCCAAGATAAGCTACTTTGTTTTGCAGATTTCGCATTTCCACTTCTTCTTGAAAACGTTGCGCATCAATCTCATTGGTTTCTGCTCCAACGAAATCACAGGTAAAATTCAACTTCTTATCATCTAGCATCTTTAAAGAATCAAGAAGTACAAGAACACCCTTAGCTATTAATAGGTTTGATAAGAAGAGGATTCTAGGCGTCGTATTTTCTCTAGTGATATCCTTTGCATCAACTGCGTTACCAGGAATACCATTTTCACAAATCAGCACCTGTTCGCGTTTCACGTATTTCTTCACATCCTCATATAAGGCATCAGCCAACAGGATAACCTTGATTCCTTTGAAGAATCTACGATACATCCAGTCATCCAGTTTCTTATCCTGTCGGGTTACGACACCCTTATTATGATAATGTACCACCACCTTTCTTCCCATCAGTTTCAGAAGCTGCACCACGAGAAAGTCCTTATAGAAGGCAACGCCACAAGCCGTAGGAGTAACATATACAAGCTGTGGTCTAAAGGTAATCACCATTAGCACTACCTTGCACAAGAGCATCAGATACTTGATATACTTCATCACTCCTCCCTTACCAATATCCTGCAAGGTTTTGGCAGAAGTAAGATTGATATACTTACACTCGAAAGCCTCGTTGATAACACGGCTATCATGAATATACTTTCCCATCATAGCCGCACCATGTACGGGTGGCGGCAGGTGTAGGACAAAAAGAATTCTTTGTTTATTCATAGGTAAAATATTATGCTAATCGCATATCTTGAAGATATCCTTCAAAAACTATAAATTCTCCATACGAGCATATAAAGATTTAATATGCTCTTCAAAACTGCTAACCATCATATTTTCCTTAACTACCAACTGCATTTTCAAAGGCTTCATACTATAAAAAGCAAGCTTTAACTTTTCGATAAATTTTGTTTCATGATGTGGATCAATGATATATCCATTTTTCCCATCCTTTACAAGGCAGTTACTTCCTGCATCCTTGCTGATCAATACTTTACATCCAGCAACTAAAGCTTCATTGGTAACAGCGCCAAAAGATTCTTTGTAACTTGGCAACGTAAAGACTTGACCTACATTATACCAAGCATATAACTCATCCCCTTCTAAACGCCCCGTAAAAATAACAGCAGGATTACCTGCTGCAATTTTCTCTAGTTTTTCTTTTTCTGGTCCATCACCAACAATCACAAATATGGTATTATCTAAGTTAGCTTTTATGAATGCACGTAGAGCAAACTTCACATTCTTTAAAGCCACCAATCGACCAACAAATAACAAAACCTTTTTGCCTTCAAGATGATATTCACTCACATAGTTTTGGCTAATCGGAAGCACACGCTCTAATCTTTTCTTGGCAATCACATCATCACAGATAATCGGGAAATATATTCCCTTCTGATATTTTTTCTGATTATAAGCTGCAACCTTAGGCTCAACATTGATCACATCATCAACAAAAGGCATCATTGCCTTTACAGCCCTAGCATGTCGCTTAGTAAATGGATTGTTATTTACCAACATATCATAACTATCATCATTGATTATAACGATTTTATAATGCCTTCTCGTGATAATTTTATGCAAGATGATTAAAATAGTAGGAATTCCAAATTCAGCTCCTAAAACTATATCGGGACGGGAAGTATCTAACTTTTTCCAAATAGCCTTCATCCATTTTAATAAGCCCATGTCTTCTTTCACTATATAACTAGGCTCAAAATCAAATTGCTCTTCTATCTTGCTATAATCAAATGTCTGATCCCTCAAATTACGCCAAAATAAGCAGATTTGTGAATTGTAATGCTTAGCTAACGAATTAAACAAGTCTATACGATATGGGGCTACAATAGGGTGGAAGATTAAAAGTTTCTTTTTCATAACAACACTATATATTTTTTAAAAAACTCAAAGAAACATCTCGCAAATTCGCCAATAATCTATCTACATGATGATAGTCTATTTGTGTACCTAAAGCCTTATACATATCCTTACCAGTAGTAACAACAAATAAATGCTGAAGACCAAGATAATTCAAAAGCGTTGAGATTCTGTCACTACCACCACTTTTATTATTGAGAACAACAAACTGTTTATGAAATAATATAGAAAAGACAGTTGCATGGAAAGAATTAGTAATAACATACTTTGCATCACGTATATAGCCTAACCATTCTTCAACAGTATAATGACCCTGAACTAAAGATTTTTGACTCCACAAATCAACAAAGCAAATATTTTCTTCTTGCGCTATATTTTTAGCAGCAACATTTTGATCTTTGTTTTCACCAAGTATATATGCTACTACCTTAGGTTCCTTTACACGACAAACTTTATCCAACAAATTCTCTTCATAGAACCTAGCATCCCATAATAACGTTGGATCTATAACGAGTTCTGCATCAACATTAAATACATTTTTACATATTTCAATTCCTGATTTTTCTCGAACAGAAACCTTATCAAACTGTTGCATCAGCTGTTTTGCCTTTAAAGTAAAAGCCTCATTTAATGACCATTTAGAAAGACCAAAAGAAGCTGCATAGGATATTCTTTTACAATTACCGGAAACAAAATCAAGGAAATAGTTGTGCCCCATAAAGGACTCTCGCCATACCTGATCACTACCAACAATAACAGCATCAAAATGTAAAGATGGGAAAGTTGCTATCAATTGTTTTGTAGATGTACAGAGTGGTGTTTTAGGAGCCAAAAACTCCTTATTAAATTTCAAGAATCTATACCAAGAAAAGTAATGCTTATAAGAATAACTATGATACAAGCGTCGCCAACCAGAAAATGTACGAATTCTGTCTATTATGTAAGCATCATGTCCCATTTCTTTTAACTTGCTCAATAATGCATAAGCCTGTAAAACAGCACCATAATTATTTGCCCAATGATAAGTTAATATGCCTACTTTCATCGCTTATAATATTTTATTAAGTGAATAATTCTCATTAAACCAACAACTTCTAATAAGTTATATATTTCTTTATAGACCCGTTGTTTAAAACTTGGTTTACATAAACTATCAATTAAAGAAGACAATTCTTTATTCTGACCTGCAAAGAATATTTCTCTTTTTGTCTTATCTATTTTTGCAGAATGATTTATGGATGGATTTCTTAAAGTTATAACATCATAAGGAACCTCTATCGTATCACTATCTGTCTTACTAAAGAGCTCTTTACCTTTTTTACTTTGAACTATCACACAAGAAACACCTTTGTCATCGTCCCATTTCCTATTATACGTATGAATGTTCCAAAAATCCCCGATTGTTATATCTGCACCAGAGCGCAAGCCCTTAAAATTACACCCATAGCAACAAGGCCGTAAATATAAATCATTAAAGAAGCCGTCTAAATATTTGCATTCATTAAGCACATAGGAGAAAGAAACAGTATTTCTTTTGCCAGCAGCCGAGGCTTCGGCAAAGAGGAGAGAAAAACAGTATTTTTTCCAACCTTTCCGTTTGTCTCTAAAAAATACATTATCTAATTCTACCCCATCAGGAAAATAAATTTCCCTTTTGGGAATAGAAAGAATAGAGGAGTGAAAAACAGAATTTTTGCTGCTCTTACGAGCAGCGTAATAATAAATTTGCTCTTGAAGATACCATCTAAAAACACCAGGCGAAGGAACTCCATGACAAACGAAATCTAGGGTAATAAGATTCTCATAATCTTTCCTTAAAAACGTTTTCAAGCCAGCAATTTGACAAGGGGTTCCAGAAAAAAGGACTAAACGTCCATTTTTCAGAAAAGTTTTCACTTGCTCATATGCATTTCCTATCTTACTCTGTACATATTTAGACCCTCTAAGAGAGTTTAAGCCTTCCAATGTTTCTGTGTAACAATGAACAACCTCCCACTTTTTATTAAAAGCAGCTCCAAAAACGACCCCACCATTTTCTATAATTTTTTGAGCCAACAAAGAAAAGATTCCTCCACTAGAACTCTCTTTTCTGATTTGCTCATCAGGACTTTTAGCAGCATAGCATGATATAGGATATTGACCTGATGAAATATTCAATACAGGACATACCTTTTCACACAAATGGCACCCAACACATAGGTTTGTATCTACAGAAGGATAAAGAAAGCCTTCATTATCCTCAGACATTGATATACACTGTTTAGGACAACTTTGAGCACAAGAATTACACCCACAACATTTTTTTCCGATATCAATCATTCTATTATTTTTTTAATTTAAGACACAGATGCATTAAAGATTCTGGCAAAACAGACAAAAATATAATAGCGTATATCTTGAAATTCTTCAAGTTATATTTTAATGCCTTAAAAGACTCATTCCAAGCAAGAAGCCTTTGACAATTTCTCATTGCATCAAAGGCTCTCATCTTATGCCAACTAGACAAATAACACCTTAATCCTTCTACTGTCTTATTTTGAGAATATATTTTCTGCAGCTCTACCCCTACAGGATCTTCCTTAGATATCCTTTTCATAGGACGTTGATCAAAGCTATGAGTATCTCTTATGCAATAAACTGCGAGCGCTTTCTTACTATAAGCTATTTGAGAACATAGAGCCATCTTTGCCCAAGTTAATAAATCCTCTCCTAAAGGCAATCCTACAGGAAATCCACCTATCTGCTGTATTATACTTTTTCTCAAGACAATCGCAGATGTCCATAATGGAGGAGTAGATGTTGAAGCAACCCTAAAATAATTGTCGATAATGCCATCTTCTCCTTTAAAGCTCAAATTATTAATTATTGTATTAACTTCTTTTCCACTAGGACTTTTCAATAAATAGTCTGTCGCCCAAATTCCACAGCTAGGATATTTATTGATTAAATCAATTTGTGTTTGAAGATAGTCTTTATGCCACATATCATCAGCATCTAAAAATGCAATATATTCACCTTTAGATTCTTCTATACCTCGATTACGAGCACATCCCACTCCCCCATTCTCTTGATTTATCAATTGAATGCGAGAATCTGAGAAACTTTTCACAATACTAACACTTCCATCTGTAGAGCCATCGTTAACGATTATGATTTCATAATTTTTATATGTCTGATCCAAAACTGCCTGAAGCGTTTTAGCTATTTGCTTTTCTTTATTATATAGAGGTATTACTACTGAAATCATTATTTAAATCTTTAATTTTATAAAATATCCCAAGAAAAATAAATGGTATCACATAGCTTTGTTGAGCATAAGTGATAACATTATCAAATCCCATTGCAAAAAAGCAAGCCACAAAAGAAGCAACGGTCAAAGCGCCTGCAAAAGTTACAATTTCACAACCTTTGAATTTCCAGGTTTCAGATAACACAACAAAAAGCATAACTATAACAAAAAAGATAAATATGCCAAGTCCAATATTTCCCGACTCAGACAACATTTGTACCCAGTCTGAATGTATTAAACGCAATCCATTATCCTTATCAGCCTGCTCCTTTAGCCAACCTAAAGCTGCACCACAACCGCTTCCCATCGTTTCATGTCCATAATAAGCATGGTTCATAATTCTCTCCCACATAAAATTACGACCATTCATTTCGACTTGATCCATTGATGCAGAACCAACAGACACTGTGGAAGCCTTGGAACCAAACATTTTTTCTCTTACCTCAGGAACGGCAAAAATGGAAGTGATAAAAAGTATAACCATCAAACCTATATAAGGTATGGATCTTCCTTTTTTATATATCATATAAAAAAATGACAAACCTAATACTGAAGCACCAATGCCAGTTCTTACACTATCTACAACCGTTGAGAGAAACACCCAACCTGCCATCCATAAATATTTTCTTTTCTTAGTAACAAAATACATAATAAAGAAAACAGAAAACAAAATAGCAAAAAAGTCAGCCAGTGAAGCATACGATATAAAAAGACCGCCAGCTCTAAAAGTAAACAAAGCTTTTAAATTTGGTAATGTATTAGATATAATACCTCCTAAAAAGAGTGCATACACACAGCATATCCAGCAAGTTTTCTCTAAGAAAACATAGAAATCATCTTCACATTGGATGGCATTGTATCCCAACCAAAAATAAAGATACGGAAGACAAAACTTCAAGATCATCATCCATCCCTGTTCTGGATATGGAGTATAAGTCATTGTATAAAGATTCCATAGCACAAACAAGGTATATGCTCCAAGTACCATATTAAAACGATATCGGAAAGCCCCTCTATACATCATCAACAGCAATATAACTATCCATACTCCGTATTTCACCAAAGAAAGTGGACCAAGGAATAACATTGCTGTCAATATACTGTATATCAAAAAGCTTAATGGTTGATTGCACTCATATTTCCATCCCTCATACCATGGCACTTTTACCAACATCGGCTTTCTCGTGGCATACATATAAGCAAAATAGAAAGCAATCAAACCAACTATCAAGTTTATAATTAATGACATAATTACTACTTATTTCAATTTAGAATATAAATCATTAAACAAATCACCATACCTTTCAAAGGTAAACTGATGCACATAATCCGATAAATGAGAGCGCATTTGCTCTAAAAGTTTTGGATTTTCTAAAAGACAACAGATTTTATTAGACAAATCATCTACCGATTCCGGTTGATGAAGTAATCCAACATACCCTTCTCTTACTACCTCAGGCAAGCCTCCTGTATTACTAGCTACCAGCACACATCCACGTGCCATACCTTCTATTGCCGTCAGGCCGAAGCCTTCGCTTCTAGATGGCATTAATAACACGTCTATTTTATCATAATATGATTGCAAGGCTGCTTGTTCTTGCCTTCCAACAAACTTTATTATATTTTTAAGATGCAACCTATTAGCATCTTCCTCCATTTGTTTCAGCAAGGAACCATCCCCTACCACCAACAAACGAACATTCTTATGCTTGTCATATACTTTGGCAAAAGCAGGAACTATAAGATCCATACCCTTGATATGCTCCAAACGACTCACCACACCAATGGTTATAATATTCTTATTTTCTCTTTTTTTATCAGTAATCTGAATATAACCAGGCAAGGCATTATATATGGTATAATGAGCATGAGCAGGAATACGACAGATAGAAGAATCAAATAAAGAACAACTCCCAAAGAAGTTTTTCTCTGCTCTAAGTGTAATACAGGTAAAAGCTCTCAATACATGACTCTGCAAAAACTTTAATAGTTTCATTGCTTTTACTCCATATACATCAGCATTGGTATGAGCTGTTGCAACGATATTCTTCTGCACCATCAGTTTTAACAGGATGATGGGAATGGCACCAGGTGCCATATACTGTACATGCACTACATCAGGTTTAAAAGATAATTTTATCTTCCATAAATTCTTCAAGAGGAACAAGATTCCCTTCACTCCTCCCAATCGTACTCCTTCTTTTGAAAAGAGTACCACTTTACTACCCGCATCTTCATACAGCTTCACCATATTTTCGGTATGCTCGAAATAACAGGCAGTTGTCACTTGATGCCCACCCTGTATCAATGCACGCACGAGATTCAGGGTTTGTATTTCCGTGCCACCAGTTAAGAGACACGGAATTGTTACTAATATTTTCATGAGTTACTAAAAAAAATCATGATGTTATAATAACTATAAATGCAAGGATACAACACTTATAATTAAGAAATAACACTTCGAAATTTAAGTAGAGAGCGCTTCATATTCGTACTTAATGAAGAGTTGAATTGACGAAGACTATTTACATAAATACTTCCATCTGCCCAGCCAGATTTATAGGTTTCATCACCTCTAAGGTGATCATACTTAACCAAGCCTTTCTTGATAGCTCTGCAAATCAAATAATAAAGATGAATTTTTACAGGTGAATATTTCTGATACTCAGGATTTCCTGCTGGCATATAATAATAGTAGGTACTGTCATCTTCAAAACCAAGATGCCAAGCAACTACAACATCCCCAACAGATAGTGTTGAAAAATGTACAGGTCCATTTATGCCACACAATCCAATTAAGTTTTTGTGAAACAAGGGAGCCTTATATGCGTGTGGCCATCGTAAAGTATGTACTTTTAAAAACTCCTCGAACAATTCTACAGGAACTTCGCCTATACTATTATATTCTTTAAACTTAAGTTCTGCAATTTCATTTAATCTACGTATCTGTCTCCTTATATCTCCACGAAGCTTAGTATTTAAGAAAGATAACAAATCCGAATCATCAGACATATCAGACAGATTCAAGCAAGGACAAATTTCTCCTTTTATCCAATTTGGATCAGAAGATATAATATCACTTCTAATACCCTCTAAACATACTTCATCTGCATGATATATTTTCAAACTCTCAAACAAATCAACCCAAAAGGCCTCCTTTTCATCATCACTAATCATTTTTGAAAAAAGAGGATCATGGTAATCATAGTCTGAGTACCCTACAGATACGATGCTCTTCATAAAAACTTGTTTCCAATTCTTTTTCCAAAGCACCAAAGGTAAGAAAACTTCTATATCTTTATATCGGCCCCAAACAAAAATAGGAGTAATCTTTCTAAGAGGCATGTAAGTATCTATCCAAATTCTAGCAACAGCAGGATGAAAAAATACATGACTAAATGGTGACGATTCATATATATGATTCCATTTCATCAAAAATGTCTCACTCCAAATCTCTTTCCAATCATTATATATCTCAAAACTCCACATATCTATTTCACTCTAAAATATAATTCCTTATCCCATTTGTTTGCCCAAAGAAACACAGGTGGCAATACTCCACTCCATGGCTTGCCACAAGGAGCCTTTGGTTCAATATAAACATCAATTGCTTTCAATTTTACGGCATGCTCTTTCTTATTCATTCTAACAAGACAAGCCTGTTTCCAATCTATCTTCCAACAGTTATAGAACCAGAACCATACACAGTATTCATACTGCTTGGCGTTGGGGCAAATCTTATCAAATAAATGAGATACAATATTGCTCGTAGTTACATGATCCGACCAACCTTCTCCATTTTTATGAGGATAGAACACAGATACATCATTCTGACCATCCACTATTTTGTGTATAAGACTAGAAAGTTTATCTGTTTGAGAATCACTCTCTAGAACTCCACCATCTGGATAATCCAAGAAATGAATATATTCTTGAGACAACCCATATTCTTTCGCTGCACGAATAGTCAACTGTCGGCGCTGACGGATCAACTCGCTTTCATCAATGTCACAACAGCCAGCATGACTTTTACCTCCACCCGTCATGATAATCAATTCAACTTGCTTTCCCTGCGCTATCAAACGCTGCATCAAGCCACAACATCCGAACACCTCATCATCAGGATGTGGGGCAACTATCACGGAAAGATTAGCTGGAGTCAAATCATGAAGACTGCTTGTCATTAAATGAATAGTTTGAACACGAACTTTCCTTATGAGAATTTTATACATATCCTATTTATGCTATAATATACTGAAAAATATTATCTTTTCTATCCAATCAGCATCCTTCCCACTTTTGTTTGCATCAATGCCCAAGAAAGACACCAAGAAACAAAAATCACGGAAAGTGTAAGCATGAGAGGAAATAAAACTACATGATTATATGCATCATGATACATCTGTACCGTTTCAGGGAAATGAGCAGGTACATACATATACTGATAAACATGGAAGAATACTACAACCAAGATAGACAAAGAACGTAAAATCGAAATATATGTAAGTTTCATTTTTAATCTTCTAATATTCTTTCATAAATATCGATCACATGCTCTGCACTAACTTGCTCATATAACTTTTGAGTAGAATAGTCTTGTGAAAGAGTATGATTCATCCAAGCCATATAAAGCTTTAAAATACCATTTTTAATACTCCTATAACTCTGATTATTCACACTAATTCCACCACCAAATTGAGCCAATGTGTCAGCTGCAAAACCATTGGTCGGCGATATGGCAAGAATTGGTTTTCCTAACTGAGCATAGTCAGTAAACTTACTGGCGAAAAAGATTCCTTTTTTCAGACGAGCTTCCAGCAATACCAAACAATCGAATTCCTGCATTTTTTGAATCGCCTCCATATAAGGGAATCCACCAATACATTTTACATAGTCTTCCAGCTGATATTTTCTGATAAGTTCTGTCGTATAGTCATTAAAATGCCCCATAATAGAGAACTCCATCTTATTGAAACCTTCATCTATTAACTCACGTAAAGCCTTAAAAGTAAGTTCTGGATTGCGCTCTACTGACAGATTTCCAGAATGGCACATTCTAAACTTATCATTGACTGGTTTTACTTTCAATCGAGGAACAATATCCTCAACCAATGCAATATGTGGAATAACCTCTGTTTTCTGTTCTGCCAAAAAAGGATAATGTAATGTAAAATGTTCCAATAAAGACTGTGAAGGAAATGTATTTACATCAGCACCCTTTAAACACATCTGAGTAAATTGATCCTTTCTAGCCTGTTCTTTTGCCGAAAAATGATGCGTATAAGGCTCTGGCCATATAGGAGCAGCAGGATCATTCCAATTAGCAATCCATCTAATCCCCAACTTTTCTTTAAGACGAAGACCGATAATATGTGGAATATCACTTGGTGAACGGGTCAACACAGCATCATAATGATTCTCTTTACAGAGTTTCAATGCCAGTTCGTATGCACGACACGCCCAACGGACACCTCCTTCAGGATACATACCTAACTTAACAGAAGAGCGAAGAACGTCCCACATACGAGTGAGTTTTCCTCCTACTGGATAAGTTATAGTGATATTATTCTTTTTAAGTGGCAACCAAGGTTCTGTCCATTCAGTCGAATAGGCAGGACCTTCATCCACCTTTGATAACACATCCACATGCCAACCTTTTTTATACATGGCATAGGCCAACTTACCATTACACAAATTTTCAGAGAATGTATAAGGAAGATAGCCGGGAGCTATTAATAATAATCTCATAATCAATATTTCGTCAAGATAAATAACAAACCATTTATTTTTAACTAATTAGCATATTTTCGTAATTAAAGCGATTTCAAAATAACTTCCCATTTGTCTACGATATAGTTCACGTCAAATTGGGCGACATGTTTAAAAGCAGCATCAGACATAATTTTTCTTTTTGTGCCGTTATCCATAAGATTACTTAATTTGTTTACAAAATCTTTTATCTTAAATGGCTTTACTAACTCACCTGTCTTTTCTGGAATAATAACGTCACGTATTGCTTCAAAACTATCAAAAGCTATTGGAACACATCCAAACTGCATTGCTTCGACAAGAACCATTGGAAAGCCCTCAAAGCTCGAAGTCATACATATAATAGATGCTCTTTTATAATACTCTATCGGAGACTGAAAACCCTCAAAGGTCAAATTACCTACTTTATATTTCTTTTTTAATTCTTCCAGTTGGTTTCTATCTGGACCATCACCTACAATTACTAAATTCCAATCTGAATATTTTTTCCCTACTTTACTCCAAACCTTTATTAAACGACCTACCTTTTTACTTCTATTATCTAATCTTCCAACATAAATAATTTCCTTCTTCTTTTTAAATAATGATGTCTGCAAAGGAAAAGAATTCGGATTATAAACGTAATCAAATTTATTTTCTACAGATATACCAATTTTTTTCAAAGATTCAACATAGTAGGGAGAGAGCATCAGGATTTTATCAGAAGACGATATGATATTTACAAAACGTTTATCTATATACTCTCTCAACTGTTTCTTAACACGAAAGTATAACAAGCAACGTACTATCCGTTTCATTCTTTCCAATAATGAACTATTACGTAAGGTAAGCAAATCATTCAGTAAATGATTATAGTTTATTAGAGGATTATTGTGAATAACAGATATAACCTTAATAGGTAAATCTCCTATATTATTATAAAAATCCACGAATAAAGCATCCTGATTTATCACTACATCAATTTTATAATCAATTAGATATTTCCGATATAATTGAATACTTTGAATTTCATCAACATTTTCAAAAGGCAGAATAGTAACTGAAGCTGGGTAATCATATTTTTTTTGATCCGCATCTCCCCAATCCGCATTCAAATAAAAAACTTGATACCCACGTTTTTGCAATTCCTTGCACAAAGTATCTGTAACACGCCCTACACCACCTCGCAGAGGATGGAAAGGAGTTGAAGATGTAAAAAGTATGTTCATTATTTAAGTTGAATAAAGTCCAAACACTTCTTAATTAAATCATTTGCAAAACTTCTAAAAGTATTCGGATTACTGATTGATTCTATGTTAAAAGGAAGAGTAAAAGGACTCTCTAGAATTTTATTTTTCTTTATCTTGACAACATTCAATAAATCTAAAAGACCTTTAAATCTACATGTACTTTCTATAGAATCATCCATGTTCTGAAGAAAAACAACAGGAGTTTCTAATCCTGTACATGGCAGAGCCACATGAATTCTAGAAGTAATAACCAAGCGAGCTTCTGCATATTTTCTCAAAAAATCTTCTGCTTTTAGAAAACGTGCCTCATTAGTAGGAATCTCATCAGCAGAATAGAATTGACTTAATACCTGCACATGTTTTAAATCTTCCTTTGTTAATAATTTCTTAACAACTAAATATGATCTGACTATACGACAAAAGCGATCATAATATTTAGGACTCAAATTTACATTATATATACCATCAGCTCTAATACTCCTTATAAAACGATTAATTCCTTTCATATTCAACAAATACAAAAGGGCAAATTTATATTTTTGTAATCGCCTTTGAGACTCAGGTATATAATGAACAGCATCAACAACATATATTGTATCACTTTTTTTCGCGGAATGATATTTATACCCTAATGTTGTTGTCAAGCAGGAAGAAAAATAAGCATTTACGCCTTTTTCTTGAAGCTTTTCTGCTGTTGTTTTATCCCTACATCCAATAGGTTCGTACTTTTTAAAATACTCTATACTTTTGTCACTCAGAAGAGTATCATAAACGGCTGAATTTATATGAAACGAAACAAATAAAGGATAAATTTTATCAGAAGGAGGCCAATTCTCTGGATAATGAGAAAACCAGCCATTCATTATTGCCTTTGATTCATAATTTACATCGTTAAGTTTGTCACGATGTATATATGCAATATTTTCTTTATCCAAAAACTGTCTAGCAGCAAGACTTTGAATATAGTCACCAATATTCGTATCTTTAAATCCTTCGTATGTGAATATATTAAACTTCATTTTTGTCTATTTATATAACCTATAATAAAACTAAGCCCTACACGCTTTATCATTTCCAACAATCCTATGCTTACCAAACCACATACAACAAAGTTTACAAACAACATCAAGATGGGATTAGCATTAGGATATAGCATATACATAAAGTATACTAAAGGACTATGAAACAGATATACACCATAACTTTTCTCACTTAACTTTAAAAGTATGGAATTCTTATTTATATTTATAATTGTGTAACATCCTACACAAAACATGAGAGAGACCAATAACATTATTATTCTCATACCCAATTCACCTTCTTGAAGACAAAGACTAGCTATTATCGACATAGCACATAGAATATATCCTACACTGGATTTTCTCAATATTTTATTTTTATAAATACAGCAAAAATATCCTAGCATAAAAAATACATAATATTGACAGAACTGCTTAATCGAAAAGTAATTAGGTATATTATTTGAGACTAAATAAAAGATGAAAGATAGCAAGAATAATCCCTTAACTTCCCCCCCATATTTATGTTTTGCAGAAAAGACAAACATGAGAAATAATGTTGGCAAATACCATAAATGTCCATTGTTTTGAAACAAGATAAACTGCTGCATAAGCAAATTTAGAGAAAACTTATACCCAGGAACATCTAACAAAATCTTTATTGGATCCATATACAAAAAAGCTATTGTAAAATATGGTATAATTAATCGTTTAACCTTGTTCAAAATCATTTTTCTATTCAAGGATTTGTTTTGTGATAAACAGAAACAAAAACCTGAAATAGAAAAGAACAATGGCATTTGAATGACATTAATAATTTTCTTGAGATAATAAAATGGCAAACATTCAATTTCAGATGTAGCTATACCCCATCCAGGATCATATATGATTATGGAATGCCCCAAAACGACAAGAAGAATAGCGATAGCTCTTAAATTATCTACACAATATTCTCTTTTCATGACTCCTTTCGAAATAATGATATTTTTTTCAATATCATATTAGATACCATCTCTTTTTCTTGAATATTCATACCTATATAATAGATATCAAGTATGGTCACTATAAACGTAACAATCCCTACAATAATCAAATTCTGCCAAAATCCATGTATTGTATAGTATAAAAGAATAGGTATTGGCAACGCTAATAATGTAACATTTGATATAGGAAGCATGACTTTCTTAAAATACAAGAATAAAGGAAAATCCAATTTCTTTTTCATATAGATACATCTTGCACCTATAACAAAAATATTAACTAATATTCTAACACACCAAACAGAATAAACAGGCAATCCGATAGCTAAAGCCACGTATGCTATAGGAAAATTCAAAAATATCAAACATGCCATCAATATCTGATAGGAACGTATTTTTCCTGTAGCTTGAACTGACATCCATAAAGGTGCCGTTAATGCTTCAGTAGAAAGAAGAATTAATATCAACCTACAAAATATGGCTGTATATTCAGGAACTTCCTTTAACCATATTTCCAATATTCCATCAATTGTAAATAGTATAGGCAGAACTAAAACTATAATCAAATAATAAGAAAATTTGGATGTTTGAAATATAAGCTTATGAAAACGCTCCATTTCTTTTGCAGCGTATGTCTTAACTATCTGAGGCTGAAAAGCTGTTTGAAAATTTGAAATGAATTGATAAACATTCGAAGAAACTTGATTAGCAATACCAGCTGCAGCATTTACTGTTACACCATAGAATATATTAATAAGAATATTTAATCCCTGTTGTGATGCAAGATTAGCTAAACTTCCAAATAAAGACCATCCAGAAAAACTGAACATCTCCTTGAAAGCAACCTTATCCCATATAGCCCTATATTTTGTTGTTACAAAACATTTATTACAATATATTTTATATATAATCGTAATAAAAATAGGTATTATTGTGTAAAGAAAAGAAAGGAATATCAATTTATCATATGGAGTAATATAAAGAAGATAAACAACTACAAGCTTAACGATTACCTCAATTAATGACATATAGGCATAAAAATTCATCCGTTCATATGCAATAATAGAAGCATTATAAGGTACTCGTAATAAGCCTACAATAAATTGTAATACAGTAAATTGATATACCCATCTTGCAGCATACATTCTATCTAAAGGAATATTTAACTGCGTATCTACAAACCAAACTCCAATCGTTTCACATAATAATATAAACAAAATAGAGAGCAAGAAATATGTATTCATACTCATGCAGAACACAACATTTGTCTTCTTATAATCTTGTTTTCCTATATAAAAATTTAAATATCTTTGCGTAGCTGAAATTAACGCATTATTTAAAAAAGAAAAGAGTACGACAACACCTCCAATAACATTGTTCAAACCATAATCTGCAGAACCTAGAACATCCAAAATAATTCTAGATGTAAACAATGCTGTAAGCATCATTACAAACATTCGCAAATACAGGAACAATGTATTCTTTACGATTCGTTTATTATTCGACGTTTGGGACACTTTTGAATTATCTTTTATTTATTATCAAAAATTATAAGTTTTTGCTAAGTGATTTAACAATTCTCTCACAAGCCTTACCGTCTCCGTATGGATTCACGGCCTTCGACATCTTTTCGTAAGCTTGCTCATCCTCCAACAAAGTACTAACCTCATTCATAATCTTCTGGTAGTCGGTACCAACAAGGTGAACAGTTCCACTTGCTAATGCTTCAGGACGCTCTGTAGTATCACGCATTACGAGAACTGGCTTGCCTAATCCTGGAGCCTCTTCCTGGATGCCACCAGAATCTGTCAGTACGATAGTAGCTTTCTCCATAAGATATACAAACTCCAAATATTGCAATGGTTCGATAAAGAACATATTGCCCAAGTTACTCAAATCCTCACCGAATACCTCGTGGATTGGTTTTCTCACATTTGGGTTCAAGTGCATTGGATAAACGAAATCAACATCTGGATATTTGCTTTTCAAGTCCTTAATGGCTGTTACCATGTGAATGAAACCCTCACCGAAGTTCTCACGGCGATGACCTGTAATCAAAACCAACTTCTTACCATCAGCCAAACGATTAATATCATAACCTGCCTGCTTTAAAATCTCTTTCTGCTCCTTCGCCAAAGTCTCGTCGTTCTTCAACTTATTTACTACCATGTGAAGGGCATCAATCACCGTGTTGCCAGTTACATAAATATTACCTTGTGCCTTTTCTGCCTTCAAGTTACTTTCCGACAGAGGTGTTGGAGAGAAGTTGTAAGTTGCAATACGACCTGTAATCTGTCGATTCATCTCTTCTGGCCATGGTGAGTAGATGTTATGTGTACGAAGTCCTGCCTCGACATGACCAACAGGAATCTGCTGATAGAATGCAGCAAGGGCTGCCGCCGTTGATGTTGTTGTATCGCCATGAACCAATACGACATCTGGCTTGCATTCCTTGAATACATCTCTCATTCCAGTCAACACACGGGCAGTGACATCATACAGGTCTTGCCCCTGCTTCATGATGTTGAGGTCATAATCTGGTTTTACCTCAAATATATTCAACACTTGGTCGAGCATCTCTCTATGCTGACCAGTTACACAAACGATGGTCTGAAACGCATCATTATGCTTCTGAAACTCTTTTACCAATGGGCACATTTTTATTGCCTCTGGACGAGTTCCGAAGACTAACATTACTTTTATCATATAATATTATTGTTTATCATGAATAACAATTGATTCATACGTAATTTGGTACTAAACAAATGACAGAATCTACACCAATAGTAAAGATACTAATCCAATTCTTCAAAATTCAGTTTAAAAGCATTACTATCCATGACAGCTTTATAAAACTTAACATGTCTTAGATATTCATTGTCTCTAACTACCTGTTTAACTTCCTCTATCATAGTATCATCTGTCTTACAGCCAAAAAGATTGAAGTCAAAGCTGCAGGATTAAACGAATAAACTTTATGCTCTTTTTTAAACAGCATTCTCTACCTCATCATTATTATAAGGCAAGCTGTGTCTTTTAGCAATTATATAATTGCATCCTGAGCCTCTTTCGGTGGGTCAGTTTCCGAAAGAAAGCTGCAGGATGCGTTGCGGGTGATTATGTAGCGCCCACACTACTAAGCTACTTCTCGTTATATATATTTTTTCGTTATTTCTAAATATATAATTGGTTCGTATCGGAAATGAAGGACATAGAGTCCCTAGCAGATAAGAATAGCTTTGAGGGTATTCTTACCTGAATATTGATTGAGTAAAAATAGTATGAATTTGATATTATAAGAGATATTTCGAATCCCTCCGTCTCCCTTTAGCCAAAGGGAGCTCCACCTTTCTCACCAAGCCTCTCTTTCCTCAGGAACGAGAGGATGTAGCTGGCGACGCTATAGCTCTGCCAGAGTTTTGGTCAGCCAGCGGAGCCTGTGCCCGCAAGGGGCTGGCTGAGAGTGCTTACGCAACAGAGTTGCGATTGTTTGTCGCCTAGCGGAAGACTTTATGGCTATAGTCATGCCCCACACCCTTGTAAAAAGTTCTATCATTTACTAAATCCATCAAGCACATCTTGCTTGATTCGATTTGCGATATCCAATTGGCCTTCGCGAACCATCACATGAATATACATATCATTACCACAAGCATCTATACATATAGGTAAATCCACAACATGTATACCTATTAGCCCTTGAAGTTTCTGAAACAAACTTGTAAATAGTATATTCAAATGCATCCATTACATTGCTAATTCACAAATTTTTCCACCCCGTTTTGCCATATCCTGCAGCTGAGCTGCCTTGTATGCCTTCATGCGCTTCACCCACTCGGCTACCTTTGGGGAATCGCTTTTAATAACTAATGTATCTTTAATTTCTATCATTGTATAACCTCCTATATTATTCTATGGAGCAATTAACCATTTATACTATAGTGACAGTTGACTGCCTGTAATGAGCTATCACCATAATATTAATGATTTCTCCATCCTCTTTGCTCCTTAATCTTTTCCATTGCCTGAGAATGTGATAGGCCTCTTCCCGAACGACTTTCCCTAATGGCATACTCTGAAGCCATTTCTAAAACTTCATGAGGCATTTCATTATAATTGAACGTTCTCATAATTCTAATATTTAGTACCTTACATGCTGCAAATATAAGGGAAATATCTGAAATAGCCAAGGTATTTCCGGTTTTTAACACATCGATGTCCCACAGATTTCACAGATGAACACAGATTTCTTTGCGGCCTGGGCGGCGGGGGATTTAAGAGGGTCACGCAGATTTGGCTTTCCCTTCGGCCGCCGATTTTCAATTCGCAGATGACGCAGATTTTTCCTTTATATCTTATCCGCAGATGAGACCTATTCGGTCAGATTACGCAGATTTTTCGACTCCCCTGTCCCCCTCTTGCGAAGAGGGGTCCTTATCCCACTCCCAAGGAGGGTGTGTCATAAGTCTGTGACGCACCCTTTTTTTGTGTGTGTTTCTATATATTCTAGTTGAATCGTAGTCTTTCTTCACAAAG
>OJRR01000223.1_pt1 | contig 21241 bp, 15 predicted proteins | sample 1599251 | NCBI WGS metagenome assembly OJRR01 (sample SAMN03922536, study PRJEB24848) | human gut metagenome | isolation source: stool sample | host: Homo sapiens | place: Germany | collected 2010-05
GGCTCGGAGATGTGTATAAGAGACAGATATAATATAATATATAAAATATATAATCCAATTATACAAAAAAATATATTCATATATTTTTTAATATGCTCCCCTCTTCGCAAATACTGCTTTAAATGTTCTCCATAAAATCATTATATCAAGCCATACAGACCAATTGCGCACATACCAACTATCCATATGCACACGCTCTGTATAATCTACATCATTACGACCACTGCATTGCCACATCCCTGCAATCCCTGGTCGCACCATCAAATAATCATTAATATAATTACCATAACGCTGCATCTCTGCTTTAATTATAGGTCTTGGACCTACTAGACTCATCTCACCTTTTAATACATTAAAAATCTGTGGCAATTCATCAAGACTAGTCTTACGCAAAAAAGCTCCAGATTTGGTAATTCTAGGATCATGCTTTAATTTAAAATCTCGCTCCCATTCTGCTCTTGCCTCAGGATCATTTTGCAATAATTCTTCTAATTTTTCTTTGGCATCTACACACATAGAACGAAATTTATAGCAAGGAAACTCCTTGCCATCTTTGCCCACTCGCATATGTTTAAATATCACAGGTCCAGGAGAATCTTTATATATCCATATAGCTATAATGACTAAAAGTGGAGAAATATAAATTGTTCCCATAATAGTCAAAACCATATCAAATAAATATTTAATAATGCGATTTAATCTACGTTCTAAATTATTGCGTACACGAATAAGCATGATTTTTTCCGTAAAAAATGTTTCTACATCTATTCCCCCCATAGGGATAGATGTAAGATTAGGAATGATACAGATATTTTTTACTAATGGCTGTACACGATGAATAATATTTTGCATTTTTGCTTGTTCTAAATAAGGAATAGCTATCAATACATTATTTATCCCTGTAGTTTTAATTATTTTTTCAATATCCTTAAAATCACCTAATAGCGAATAATTTTCTAATCCTTTTACAGGAATTTTATCACTGATTAAACCCACTATTTTATAAGAACTCATCCCTATATCATTATTTATACTTCTCGTAAAAGCTAAAGCTTCTTCTTGTGCACCAATAATTAATAAAGGTATCTTAAACATCTCACGTTCATCCAAAATACGTTTTAAAATATAACGCATTATTACTAGACAGATAAAACTAGCTAGCCATAATAAAGCTAAAAAAGCTATACTATGTTCAGTAGAACTTGCTCGCACAAAAAAGAATAATAATATAGCAATAATACTATAAATACTACTATAAAAAAGCGATTCTACTCTTTGCCAAAAAGGAATAGTACGACGATAAGTCCTAGCAGCAGCGATAAAAGCTATATAAATAAACGGTATAACGATAAATAAATTTATATAACGAAGATTTTCCTCACTAAAATATATAGCTATTATCTCTGCTAATAATACCGCCAGATAATCTGTCATCAGTGATATACCGGACCAAATTATGCGGATATTCTGTTTTAGATTAGTTTTATAATTTTGTGCCAATAAATTCACCTACATTGCATTTATTTTCATTTATAGTATAAAAGGAGAAGTTATATTTCTCTTTAAATCTATACTTCTCCTTTTATCTTCATTTCTAATTATAAACCATATCTTCTACTATAAATATATAAAGTATAACCAAAGCTAATCATTATGCCTAAGACAAAGCCAATAGCTACAATTAATTTTTTATTTGGCTTAGCTGGCATATCTTCTTTTGGCAAATTAGCTGCATCAATTATTTGGATATCCATTGACTCTTGAGCTTCTTGTATTCTTGTATTTTCATATGCTTTTACAAGATTTGTATATACCTCTGAAGTTATATTTTTATCTCTTAAAAGACGCATATATTCCACACTATCAGCAGATAAAGTGGAGATATTGCCTTCTGCTTCTTGTTGTTTTGCTTTTAAAGCATCAAGCGATGCGCTTGTCACTGCTTTTGCTGTCTCTGTCTGCACTTTTTCCATCAAGAGATTGCCCTGTACTGGTGTAAGTGTAGCACTCTTAGAGTTTACTGCACTTTGAATTTCTCTATCCAAGGATTTTTTAAGTTCAGCGAGTTCTTCTCTAGCACGAATTACATCAGGATGTTCTTCTGTATAACGTTGCTGCAATCCTACAAGTTCAACTTGTTTATTGACGATCGCTGTACGCAAATTCATAATGGCATCATTATCTGAAATATTGTATTCCAGCAAAGAGCTATTTTGCTGTTCTAATTGACCTGTCACATCTTGAAGTTTAGCACTATTTGCCTGCTCTTGTGCTTCTAATTGAGCGATATTCGTATCATAGGCACTGAGTCTATCGATGAGTGCTTTCGCTTGGTCATCAGGAGAATAAATTCCTTTTTCCTGCTGATAAGCTTGCAATTTATTTTCTGCTGTTTCCATCTCTTCTTTAGCTATAGCCATGCGATCATTTAAAAAATTAACTGCAGAAGAATTTCCCTCTTTATTTAATTTCGTCATCAAAGTGAGAAAATTATCGGCTACAGACTGAGAGATCATCTGTGCCTCTTCTGGAGTCTTACCATAAGCTGTGATATTGATTAAATTTGTTTTCTTTGTATTTGTGATTTCTAGATATTTTTTAATAAAATTTTCTGTAGTAAGCTTTTCTTTATCTTCTTCTGGCATATCCACTTGTTCCATAATAGGCTCTAAAACTTCTCTAGATTTCATAAGCTCCATATAATTTTCCGGACTAGCAGAAGATGAACCCCCTACATCTATACCAAAACCTGCTGCCATTGCTGCATAACCAGATAGATTAGATCCACCTGATGATTTAATACGCACCAAAGTATTTGACTGATAAGATTTTGGCAAGACAAATGCAAGTACAATAGCGACCACTGTACAAACAACTATAATTGGTATAATTATTTTCTTTTGCTCTCCCATTATAGAGAATAATTTCCTTAAATCAATTGTACTATCATTATTATTTATATTATCCACTCTTTGTCCTCCTATTAATCTGTAATTGCCTTATAAGTATTATAAACATTGAGAAGTGGCAAAATATCTTGATGAAAATCAATTTTATTAGATTTAGGAATAAATACAATATCGCCATCTTCTAAAGCTAAATTCTGCGCAATATCGTGTTTTTCAATATAATTTTTAATATTAGCTTCTTTTACATACATAGTACCATCAATTATGCGGATTACTTGTGCTTTTTTGATACGACCATATGTAGTCACCCAACCTGCTTTAGATATGGCATTGGTCACATTCATATCATCAGAAGCAAGTTCTACTGTTCCTGGATTATTCACTTCACCTAATACTTGCACCTTGCGTGGTCCATAAGAAGTGACGATAATTGACATATCTGGTATCTTTAAATACTTACTGAATTTCTGCATAAGTACAGTTTTAGCTTCTTCTATAGTGAGACCAGAGAGTTTTACAGAGCCAGCATAAGGCAGATTTACATAACCATCTGTACCTATCATGATATCATCTAAGCCTTGAGCATCTTTGTAGCCTATAATTCTAATTGATATCGTGTCATATTTATATAAACGATAATGTTCATCATAATCTGTTAATGATTTAATAGCTGCTGGTTTAAACACTGATGTATCTGTTGCATCCATAATCACTGCACTATCAGCAATATTTGTATATACATCTTCTGGCGCTGCAAAAGTTGTAGTTGATAATGCTGATACTAATAAAGCTGTAACTATCGCTTTTTTATAAAATCTTCCCATAAAATCCTCCACAAATTTTATTATTAATTTATAAATCCATTCTTAACTAATTTTATATTATATCATATATATGTAAAAATCCAATACTATATTATTTCCTTATTTTATATTTATATTTTACAAAAAATATAAATTTCCTAATAATATCAAATCTAAACTTAGATATAAAAAAACTCTAGAATTTAAATTCTAGAGTTTTCTTTATTAATCTTTCATTAAAACTTTATAAATATAAGTCATAGCTATAGCTAATAAAACAAAACCAGATACTACACCGATCCAGCCACTGCCTGCAATACCTGCTACTAAATATCCTAAGAAAGAGCATGTAGCTACTACGATTACATATGGAACCTGTGTACTTACATGATCGATATGACTACATTGAGCCCCCGCAGAAGCTAAGATAGTTGTATCAGATATTGGTGATACATGGTCACCACCTACAGCACCAGCTAATACTGCTGCTACTGTAACTACTAAAAGATGAGGATCAGTAGATACTACAGCAAGAGCGATAGGAATCAAAATACCGAATGTACCCCAAGAAGTACCAGTAGCAAATGCAAGACCGATAGCTACAAGGAAGAATACTGCTGGCATGAACATACCTACAGTAGCATTATTGGATACGATACCGCCAACATAACCACCGATATTCAAATAATCTTCACCGCAAACACCAGATAAGCTCCAAGCAAGACATAAGATAAAGATAGCAGGTGTCATTGCTCTAAAACCTTGGTTAAAACATTCACAGAATTTGCCAAAGCGAAGCACCCCACGTGGTACATAGAGTAAGAATGTGAACACTAAAGCGATAAAGGAACCAATTACTAGACCTCTAGCAGATTCGCAATTGGCAAAAGCATCAGATACACTAGCACCATCTAAAATACCGCCAGTATAAAGCATACCGAAAATACAGCCACCGATTAAAACGATAAGTGGTAATAATAAATCTAAGATTTTACCATTACCTACAATTTCCATCTGTTCTTCTTTATATTCTTCAGGAATAATTAATTTACCATTGCTTCTTTGTTCCAAAGTCTTCATAGCGGCAAAATCTTTGCCAGTCCAGATCAAGAACAACATAAAGATAATAGTAAACCATGCATACATATTAAAAGGAATTGTCTGCAAGAATAAAGAGAAACCATCAATAGCACTGTCTTCTGGAAGTGAAGAACTAACTGCTGCTGCCCAGCTGGATACTGGAGCGATAATACAAATTGGTGCTGCTGTAGCGTCAATAATATAAGCGAGTTTTGCACGAGTTACATTAAATTTATCAGTAACAGGTCGCATAACTGTACCTACAGTCAAGCAGTTAAAATAGTCATCGATGAAGATAACTACCCCTAAAATAGAAGTAACAAGTAAAGAACTGCGTTTTCCTCTGATTACACTTGCTGCCCATTCACCATAAGCACGAGAAGCACCAGAGCGAGCAATAGCTGCTACAATAATACCTAATAAGACCAAAAATACTAAAATATATACATTTCCGCCAACTTTATCGGACATAATCGCAAAAAATGCATCAATAGCAGCTAATAAATCAAAGCCTGTGAACATTAAAGCCCCTACAAAGATACCCACAATCAACGACATGTATACTTCTTTTGTCGCCAAAGCCAATACTATGGTAATTATCGGAGGCAATAGCGACCATGCTGATTCAACCATTCATTTCCATCCTTTCTTATATATACAAATTATAAATAGTTAAAAACAATAGCTATATTATACCATCTATGTACTATTTGGCAAAATGCTTTTTGATAACATATCCTGTCCTTAGTTGAAACAAATCAATTATAATACCTAATATAATATCTAAATTAATTCAACTTGTTTTGCCATATTCATTGTAGTATAATAAACAAAGAAGAGAATAAACTGATGTTTGCCGATGTCAGCCCTCTTCTTATAGTGTTATTGTTGAAGAAGAGGCTGTCCATCAAGATGGCTTCTTTTTTATTTTAAAATCAATTAAAATAAGAAAGTATAGTAAATATAAGCGTTAATAAAGATATTATCAAAGACAATACTTCATAATTCATCATATTTACCACCTCCCTAAAAGAGAGGCATGACACATCAATTTATTCCCTATGCCAAAAATTAAGAATGATATCATAAAGACAAGTATTTTACTTGTCTTTTTATTTTTATGACAAAAATAAAAAATAGGTTTAGATATAAAATCTAAACCTAAATAGTATTAAGGTATATTCTTAGAATTTTGAAGGCTTTATTTAATAATATTAGCTATAGTACCAAAAACAGTTTTTGCTCTATCCCCCATATTTACGATCATTTGTTCATGTAAGAATTTCAAATATCTGATGAATACATAGACTACAATCGCTGTAGCTAAGATAGTTTCTACTCCTACTACATAATTTAAAATGCTAGGTACTGTTATATTGATTTCATTTAAATAACTAACAGTCTGACGAAGTGCAATCGCAGTGATAACAAATGGGAAAGTAAATGCTGCATAGCTTGGATAGAATTTTAATTTTAAAAGTTTTGGCATCTGTGTAAGCACTGCTACAAATAAAGCTTGTGCTAAAATCTGCATGATCGCAATCATGATTAAAGATTTATCAGCAACACAAGCGAGATAACCTGCTAAGCTTAAACTCATTGGTGCAGTGTAGATACAAAATAAAGGTTTTGCTGGTTCAGCGATTGCATGTTTACTGCAATAACGGATAGTAACAAGAGCGAATAATATCATATACATACTGAAACCAAACCAGAAAATATATTCACCTAAATTATGATGATTAAAAGTAGGCGCTGTAACAGACGCTACCACGATACCAACATACGCTATAAAATATGTTGGGAAAACATCTCTTAATTCAAAATTGATGATATAACGATAAGTGAACCATGCCATCAACATAAAATGACCACAAATCGCCCCATACCAAACTACTTCACTAGCTATAGGTGCAAACGGAAAAGTATAAGTGCAAAGCTGCATAATCGCCATAAAGAAAGTAGCAAATACACTGGCAAAAATAGAATTTCCATTTAAATCATTTTTCATCATCTGCGGATGTAAAATAATTTTGCTAAATAACAACACCCCTAAAAACGCAGAACTAATACCGCAAGCGTATTTCAAAATCATGGAATATGGTGCAAGCAAATTACCAAGAGCCGCCAATCCAAGCATCACCCCAGCAGTAGGTACAGGAACTTTTCTAATCATAATATAAAGCCTTCTTTCATAAATTATCTTATTTAAAACTTCTTAATTAATACCTTGTTTAACCTTGACCTTATATTATCATATATCTATTCATAAGTAAAATATATTATTTACTTTAAAATAATAGGTAAATACTTATTTATAAAAACAGAAAAATCCCCATAATATAAATTTTATATAACTATTATAAAATCTATATTACAGGGAAATTATAATCTGTAACTTTCCTCGCGTTAGCAGACTTTTACGGTAGCCATAGGCTATTGAAAAAGATAAAATCATGGATATGTTTTTAGTCCTACTGTTTGAGCGTAGCGAGTTTAGGACTTTATATCTTTGATTTTATCTTTTTCAAAGTAAAATCAATATCGCGAGGCGGTTTCTTTGGTTCGTTTCTTTACCATTAAAGAAATGAACACCTACATCTTATGAGGAAAATCTTCTAATAATACCAATTTTTTCCCGCATTTTAGCATTTTTTACGATAGCCATCAGGCTATCATAAAAAGTGCGTGAGCAGGTGGTTTCTTTTGATTCGTTTTCTTTACCACTAAAGAAAATGAATACCTATATATTTTTTCAAAGCTTAAATTTTATCTGCGGTGGCTTTCTTTGATTCGTTTCTTTGCCACCAAAGAAATGAACACCTACATTTTTATGCTTACTTTTCTTTCATGAGCAAGAAAAGTAACAAAAGAACTCTACCTCCCGATACCAATTTTTCTTTGTCCATTATAAAACCATATCTATAACGCTCTAAACTCACTTCGCTCAAACAGTAGAGCTAAATTCATAGATATGGTTTTATAATTCCCAATAGCTTTCAGCTACCGAAAAATTTGCTAACGTGAGGAATATTTGTTTATTATTTTTTATTAAAAAACTAATAATAAAAAATCCCCATAATATAAATTTTATATTATAAATATAAAATCTACACTATGAGGAAAATCTTCTAATAATACCAATTTTTTCCCGCATTTTAGCATCTTTTTACGGTAGCCATCAGGCTATTGGCAAAGATAAAAATATGGCTACGTCTTTAGTTCTACTGTTTGAGCTTTGCGAGTTTAGAACGTTGTCGACATATTTTTATCTTTGACAAAGTAAAAAGTGCGTGAGCGGGTGGTTTCTTTTGATTCGTTTTCTTTACCACTAAAGAAAATGAATTACTATATATTTTCCAAAACTAAAATTTTATCTGTGGTGGCTTTCTCTGGTTCGTTTCTTTGCCATCAAAGAAATGAACATCTAAATTTTTAATCCAATAATAAAAAATCCCCATAATATAAATCTTATACAATAAATATAACATCTATACTATGAGGAAATTTTTCTAATAATACGTAATCTATTTCCGCATTATAAAATTTAGCGGTAATCACAAGATTATTGAAAAACATTATCATTGAATACGCCTTTTGCTTAACTGTCTGAGCAAAGCGAGTTTTAAGCATTGTATGAAATGATAATGTTTTTCAAAGCTAAAATTTTATCTGCGGTGGTTTTCTTTTTGGTTCATTTTTCTTTTGCACAAAAGAAAAACGAACATCACCCATTATTTATCTAATTTTTCCATAACGCCTTTAATTAATTTTACATGAGGAACTAATGTTTTTAATTCCAATCTTTCATTTGAGCTATGAATATCTATGTTGTTTGGTCCAATAGAAATTATATCTAAGTTTGGATTTTTAGCATAGAAATAGCTACATTCAAGACCTGCATGAATGGATTTTGCTTTCATATCAAAGCCATTTTGTTCTTTGAAAGTTTCTAATACTACATGTTTTAATTGGCTATCTGGATTTGCAGGCCAACCAGGAGCAGGTTCTCCGCTTACAACGCGAATACCACAACGTTTACCTAATTGAATATAAATATTTGCAATTTCTCTAGTCAATGCATCTACAGCACTTCTTGGGAATACAGATATTTCCACTGCATTTTCTTTAGTAACAACAGGTCCGATATTTGCAGATAATTCTACTAAACCTTCTTCAACTTGAGACATTTTGAGTACGCCAGTCATGCTCAAATTGATGAAGTCCACAATACTGCTTGCATCTTCTTCAGACATTACACGTTTTGGAAGCTCACAAGGAACACAAGTAACTGTGAAATTCTTTTCTACATTGCCATAAGCAGCTTTTAAATAATCGGTGATTTTAGCCACCACTACATCAAATACTTTCACATTAGAAAGTGGGGAAGTGAATACAAATTCAGCTTCAGATGGAATTACATTTCTTGCTTTTAAACTGCTGATACTTGCAAGTTCAATTTCTGTTTTTTTCATAATGCTATTGATTGCTTGAGCAATGATTTTTACAGCATTAGCATAACCACAATTGATAGCTTCACCAGAATGACCACCATGTAAATCTTTGACTACAAATTTATAAGCAGAACGATGTTCTGGTTTATGCCATGTAATGCGACGTTCTGCATCGACATTTACACTGCCTGCACTAGACAAAGTGAGCATATCAAAAGCTTCAGAATCACAGTTTATAAGATATTTTGCATCTAATAAATATTTAGCATCTAATGCTTTTGCCCCAGTCATGCCCTGTTCTTCATCTACAGTGAAAATAGCACGAATAGGACCATGATTGAAGTCTTGTTGTAATAAATACATAGCTGCTGCTACACCGATACCATCATCAGCACCAAGACTAGTACCATCAGCACGTAAAAATTCACCATCATTGATAATTTTAATAGGGCTTGTAAGTGGATCATATTGCACACCTTCAGCTGCTACGCATACCATATCCATATGACCTTGAATGATTACACGTGGCCAAGCTTCACAGCCTTTTGCTGCTTCTTTATCAATGATTAAATTAAATTTTTCATCTTGAACTACCTTGCAACCAAAAGATAAAGCACGTTCTTTCAAAAAATTACTTACCGCTTCTTCATGATTTGATTTACGCGGAATAGCTGCTAAATTACTAAATTCAGCCAATACGCCATCCATGATTTCTTTATCAGTTAAAGACATAAGCTACACCTCAATTTTAATAATGTAATAAAAAATCATTTATTATAAAATATAAATACTTTTTCTTTTATCTTATAAAAGTAGAAGTATAATTTATTTTCTATAATATTTCCATACTTATTCCAAAAAATTTCATATAAGTTCTCTATAGTTAATTGTCTTAACAAATCTATAATAGTACATATAATATATACTAAAATTATACTACATATAGCATGAAAAATTAAGTATTCTGAATGATACATACTTTGATTATCTAATAAATCTTTCCATAAATATGGTCTAACAAAATTATTATCATGAATTAAATATACACCTAAAGTAGCTGATGCTATAATATTAATAAACTTATTACTCCATTTTTTCATTGATAAAAACATCATTAATAATTCAACTGATATAAATAATAGTAATATACTTTTAGGATTAGCTAAATATACACTATTCTTTAACAAAAATTTATTATTCAATATATCACCAAATAAATTAAAAACTAATATTGATATTAAGTATATAGCTATACCTATCAATACTCTTTTTAAATGAAGCATATAATCTAAAGACAAATGCACATATAATTTAATATAAGAAGCTATTATATATAAAAATATAAACCAACCTAATAAACTAAAACCTAAATCACTTTTAGGAAATAACATTAATATTATAGACCACATAATTGTTAAAACTAATATTAAACTTTGATGAGTATCTTTACCTATCATTTTTATACATTTATTTAAATACGGAGATAATATCATTAACACTATATAATTAGTCATAAACCAATATTGTGAATAAATAACAGGAAATACATTTTTTATTATAACCTTAAAACTCATAAAATTATCAGGTATTAACCATATATAAAATATAATCAATATAGCAATAGAATAAAACCATATTTCTGTCCACAATTTCATTAATTTTTTCAAAGTTATTTTAGACTCTATCATGAAATAGGCTGAAATTAATACAAAACAATTTACACCTAATTTTCCTCCTATTGTTAAAAAATCAATTATATATTTATTATAATTATAATCTAATAAGTTTCTATCAAAACCATGTATTGCATAATGATGTGCTACAATTAAGACCATACTAATTATTCTCAATAACTCTAAACTGGAATTACGTTTACTTTTTATCATATATATAATACCCACCTTTATTATAAACTTTATCTTTTTTATCAATTATAGTTTGAAATATTATTTTCTGTCAAATTTATTAAATTATAAAAAATATATATTTAAAACTATATTCAATAAAAAAGAAGTTAGGCAATACCTAACTTCTCTTTCGTATATTGATTTATAAGTTATTTAATAAGCTAAAAAATATCCAAGAAATATCTCTATTTATCCATAGAGATATTCCTTGTTTGTGTATAAAGATATTTCTTTCATTATAATATATAGTCAAATTGACTACGCTTATTATAATGAAGGAAATTAATCATGCTTCATCATCTGTGATGGCTTTATCACCCATTGTACCTGTGCGAATACGCATAGCATTTTCTACATCATAAACAAAGATTTTACCATCACCAATATGACCTGTCTGCAAAGCTTTGCGTGCTGTTTCTAAAACTAATTCTACAGGCACTGCACAAACAATTGTTTCAATCTTTACTTTTGGTACAAGATTTACGCTATATTGTTTGCCACGATATACTTCAGTATGACCTTTTTGTAAGCCACAGCCGTATACTTGACTTACAGTCATACCCTGAACACCGATTTTATTCAAAGCTTCTTTTAATTCTTCTAATTTACTAGCACGAGTTATAATTTCTATTTTCGTTATTTTGCGCATAAAATCTACCCCTTACTAATGAAAATCTATAAATTCTTTTTCTTATAATAATACCACTAAAACTTTTAAATTTTAATTTTATTATTTTAAATCAACAGGTTTTGTAAAATTTTCACTAGCAAAAGCTTCTGCATTATTAGAAAGCAATGTGTTAGCACTCATGATAGATTGATTGTATGCACGTTCACCATGTTCACAAATATCAATACCAGAAACTTCTTCATTTTCACTTGCACGAACCTGCATAAAGCAACTAACAACTTTAAATAAGATATAAGAACCTACAATAGCAAGTACATAAGCTACTACTATAGAAATTAACTGAGCGATTAAAGTATCTGCACTACCATAGAATAAACCATCTGCACCAGCTGGATTTATTTCTGTAGAGCACCATAAACCTGTAGCTACAGCCCCCCATGTACCACCGATACCATGAACACCGAAAGCATCTAAAGAATCATCATAGCCGAATTTTTCTTTAACAACTGCTACTGCAAAGTAACAAACAATACCACCGATTAAGCCGATAATTACAGCTGGAAGTGGAGCAACAAAACCTGCTGCTGGAGTGATAGCTACAAGACCTGCAACACAACCAGAAGCTGCACCTAAGATAGTAGGTTTGCCATGATGCATCCATTCACATGCTACCCAAGATACAGTCGCCATAGCTGCTGCTGCCTGTGTAGTAACAAAAGCATTTGCAGCAAGTGCATTAGCACCGAGAGCAGAACCTGCATTGAAGCCGAACCAACCAAACCATAAAAGTGTTGCACCAAGTACAGTCATTGGTAAATGATGTGGAAGCATTGGAACTTTGCCATAACCATGACGTTTGCCAAGTAAAATACATACTGTAAGACCAGATACACCAGATAAAATATGAATTACTAATCCCCCTGCAAAATCTAAGGCACCGAGTTTAGCTAGGAAGCCGCCGCCCCATACCCAATGAGCCATAGGGTTATAGATTAAGATTGCCCATAATAAGATGAATACTACAAAAGCACCAAATTTCATTCTTTCTGCGAAAGCACCAGTAATAAGTGCAGGTGTAATAATAGCAAACATACACTGAAAGGCTACGAAAGCAAGTTCAGGAATTGTGCCATTTGCCATTACCTGCATGCCTACACCAGTCAAACCAACTTTGTCTAAGCTACCAATAAAACCACCAATATCACTGCCAAAAGTCATTGCATAACCAATAAGAACCCATTCCACAGAAATCATCGCTACAATGAAGAAACTGTGCATTATGGTACTCAATACGTTTTTACTTCTTACCATACCACCATAGAAAAATGCAAGACCTGGTGTCATGATAAATACAAGTGCTGCACTGATTAAAACCCATGCTGTATCACCTGTATCTATTACTGCTGTAGTATCGTCAGCGGCGAAAGCCACAGATGCCATCATCGCTATGAACATAGCAGTCATAGATAATATAGACGCTAATTTTTTCATAAATTACACCCTTTCTTCATCACAAAATAAGCCAAAAATATATAATAATTGCTAAAATAAAAAACGCCTTGTCAAAGGATATACTGCTTTGTATATCTTTTAACAAGACGTCTTTGTCTTATTTTGCTATTAAATTACAAGATAATATCAACAATTTTTTATTTAATTCTGATGTACATCACTGTTGATGTTTTTTATTATATGACTGGACATTATATTTGTCAATTAAAAATACAAAAAAATTTTGTATACAATCCACAAAGTAAATCTCCCTTATATTTATTGCAATATTTTTCTTATTTATAGTATATTTGTATTATTTGTAGTATACACATTTACATATGTACATATTTTGCTTATCATGATACAATATTAACCATATAATTAAACATCAAAATTAAATAGGAGGTATCTTATGTCTGATAATATATCTATTATCGTCGCTTTTTTACTTTATTTGCTATTCATGATGGCAATCGGTGTTTATTTTTATTATCGCACTCATAATATGTCCGATTACATCTTAGGTGGCAGAAAACTTGGTGCTTGGGTAACTTCCATGAGTGCCGAAGCTTCCGATATGAGTGGTTGGATGCTTATGGGACTTCCTGGATTTGCTTATCTGGCTGGTCTAAATGCTGGCTGGATTGCCGTAGGTCTTGCACTTGGTACATGGGCAAATTGGCAGTTTATCGCTCGTCGATTACGCAAATACACAGAACTTGCCAATAACTCTCTTACTTTGCCAGATTTCTTGCAAAATCGCTATCACGATAAAAGCCCTTTAATTCGTGTTGTCATGGCAATCTTTATTTTAATCTTCTTCATCATCTACACTTCTTCTGGATTTGTAGCTGGCGGTAAATTATTCAACACCATTTTTGGCATTCCTTATGAATATGCTCTTTGTCTTGGTGCTTTCGTTATCGTCTTTTATACTTTTGTAGGGGGATTTTTAGCCGTTTGTTGGACTGACTTTATCCAAGGCGTAATGATGTTCTTCGCTATCTTAATCGTCCCTATTGCTGCAGCTTTCACATTAGGGGGATTTGGTGATACATATACTGCTATCAGCATCACTAATCCAGAGTTTTTCAATCCATTCACTAAACCAGATGGTTCTTATACTACAGTATTAGAATTGATTTCTCTACTTGCTTGGGGTCTTGGTTATTTTGGTCAACCTCATATCTTAGTGCGTTTCATGGCTATCACTTCTTCTAGTGAATTGAAAAAAGCCACTCGTATTGCTATGACTTGGGTAGTAATCTCTCTTACTGCTGCTGTATGTGTAGGTATGGTTGGTAGTGTTTATTTAACTACACCACTTAATGGCACTAATTCTGAAACAGTATTCCTCGTTATGACTGACCATTTATTTAGTCCATTCTGGGCTGGTATCGTGCTTTCCGCTGTACTTGCAGCTATCATGAGTACAGCTTCCGCTCAATTATTAGTAGGTGCTTCTGCTGTAGCTCAAGACTTATATAAACAATTCATTCATAAAGATATCAATCCTCGTGAATTAGTACTTGTTACTCGCTTATCTGTAATCGGTATCGCCTTGATAGCTATCGCTCTTGGTCTTGACCCTAATAACTCCATTTTAAATATCGTTGCTTACGCTTGGGCAGGTTTTGGTGCTACTTTCGGCCCTGCTTTATTATTCTCTCTCTTCTGGCGTCGCACTACAAGAAATGGTATCCTAGCAGGTATGATTGTCGGTGGTATCACTGTTCTTGTTTGGAAACAAATCACTTTGTTAGATATCGCAACTGTATATCCAATCTTACAACTCTATGAAATCGTTCCAGGCTTTATTTTATCCTCTTTAGCTATCATTATTGGTAGTAAACTCGATAAAGCACCATCTAAAGAAATCACAGATATCTTTGACTCCGTAAAACATAGCAATATTTAATTATTTGTCCATTTCTTTGATGTCATAGAGATGTTCATTTCTTTGAGGGCAAAGAAACGAACCAAAGAAACCACCCGCTCACGCACTTTTTACTTTGGCAAAGATAAAAATATGTCAACAACGTTCTAAACTCGCTTCGCTCAAACAGTAGAACTAACACCGTAGTCCTATTTTTATCTTTACCAATAGCCTATGGCTACCGTAAAAAATACTAAAATGCGGGAAATATTTGGTATTATATTTTTCCGCATTATAAAATTTTAGTGGTAACCTAAGGTTATTGAAAAAAATTATCGCTGAATACGTTTTTAGTCTGAATGTTTGAGCGAAGCGAGTTTCTAAGCGTTGTATGAAGTGATAATTATTTTCAAAACTAAAATTTTATCTGCGGTGGGTATTCTTTTGTTACTTTTCTTTGCCCACCAAAGAAAAGTAAATAAACAGCTATGAACGTAAAAAGCCCTTTACTATGTTAAATGATAATAACTTAGTAAAGGGCTTTTTATTTTAATATTTTTGTTAAATTATAGATAGAATAAGTATAAGTAAATGCTACTTATAATAATAGATAAAATCATAATTGGGAAAGCTACCATAAAGTATTTAGCAAAAGAGATTTTTTCTCCATGGATTGCTGCCATACTTGCTACTACTACGTTAGCACTTGCACCTATTAGTGTTCCATTTCCACCAAGACATGCGCCTAATGATAATGCCCACCATAATGGTTCTAGATTTGTCATTCCCATTGCTCCCATATCTTTGATCATCGGTATGAGAGTTGCTACGAATGGTATATTATCAATAAATGCAGAAGCTATTGCACTTAGCCATAAAATGAGCATTGTTGTACTTGTTAAATCTCCTGCTGTTATTTCTAATACTTTTTCTGCTAATAATTTGATTACGCCTGTTTCTACCAATCCACCTACTAAGATGAATAAGCCTGCAAAGAAGAAGATTGCTAACCATTCTATATGACTTAATACATTGGCAATTTTCTTTTCATATCTAGCCATACTGATGAGCATCAAAATACATGCACCTGTGAGTGCTACTGTTGCAGACTCTAAATGCAATTGAGAATGCATTGTGAATGTAACGATGATCATAGCTAATACTACTAAACATTTTTTAAGCAATGTAGAATCTTTGATTTCTTGGCGTTCGTCCATAGCCATTACTTTTGCTCTTAATTCATCTGTTGTAACTAATTGTTTACGATAGAGGAATAATAATATTGCAATCGTAACGATAAAAGTAACTATACATACGCCAGATAAATTAGTGATAAATGCCATAAAGTCCATTTCTGGTACGGCACTACCAATCATGATATTTGGTGGATCACCGATAAGTGTTGATGTACCACCAATATTAGAAGCTAAAATTTGTGCTACTAAGAATGGTTTTACTGGTATATTTAACTGTCTTGTAATACTGAAAGTAAGTGGCACTGTCAATAATACTGTTGTTACATTATCTAAGAATGCAGAACATATTGCAGTTAAAAAAGACAACGCTACTAATAATTTTAGTGGTTCTGCTTTTACTTTTTTAGCTGCCCAAACTGCTAGATAATTAAATAGACCAGTTTCACCTGTGATATTTACAACTACCATCATACCAGCCAAAAGACCGATAGTATTAAAGTCGATATGGTGAATAGCCATCTCCTGAGTTAAAATACCACATACAATCATGAGCATTGCACCAGTTAGGGCAATTACAGTTCGATGAATTTTCTCCGAAACGATGAACACATACACTACCATGAAAATGGCAAGTGCAATCCAAGCTGTTGAATCCATGAATAAACCTCACTTTATTTTTTTATTTTCCCCTTTTTTATTATCTTTATCTATAATTAATTATAATTATCCTTTTTTAGCAACTTTAGACCATGTATCACGAAGACCTACTACACGGTTGAATACTAAATTATCCATTGTGCTATCTTTGTCTACACAGAAATAGCCCTGACGTAAGAACTGGAATTTTGTACCAGGTGCTGCCCATTTTACACTTGGTTCTACTTTACAATTATCTAATACTACTAAAGAGTTTGGATTTAAAGAAGCAATGAAATCTCCATTTATCGCTCCCTCTTCATCATTTAATAAATAATCATAGAGGCGAACTTGTGCATCTAAAGCTGTAGAAGCATTTACCCAATGAATAGTACCTTTGATTTTACGTCCTGCTGTTTTACCACCAGTTTTGGAATCTGGATCATATGAACAATGAAGTTCTACGATATTTCCTTGTTCGTCTTTTATAACTTCTTCGCATTTGATGATATAAGCATTTTTCAAACGAACTTCGCCTTCTGGTTTTAAGCGGAAGAATTTCTTTGGTGCTTCTTCCATGAAGTCTTCACGTTCAATATAAATTTCACGGCTAAATGGCATATAATGTTTAGCATCTGTATTTGGTAAGTTTTCACAAGCAAGCATTTCTGTTTTATCTTCTGGATAATTTGTGATTACTACTTTAATAGGGTCAAGCACTGCCATGATACGGTTTGCATGAGCATTTAAATCTTCACGCACACAATGTTCAAGCATTGCTACATCTACTAAGCTATTTGCCTTAGCTACGCCAATGCGTTCACAAAAATCGCGAATTGCTGCTGCTGTATAACCACGACGACGAAGACCAGAGATAGTCGGCATACGTGGGTCGTCCCAGCCAGATACATAACCACCTTCTACTAATTGGCGAAGTTTACGTTTACTCATAACCATTTTTGTGATATTCAAACGAGCAAACTCAATCTGACGTGGACGTGTATTTACGTCAAAACCAAGACTGTCTAAAAGCCAATCGTAAAGTGGACGATGATCTTCAAATTCTAAAGTACAGATGGAATGTGTAATACCTTCGATAGCATCAGATAATGGATGAGCAAAGTCATACATTGGATAAATGCACCATGCATCACCTGTACGATGATGAGAAATATGCGCTATACGATAGATAACTGGGTCACGCATAGTGATATTAGGTGAAGCCATATCGATTTTTGCACGTAAAACTTTTTCGCCATCAGCGAATTCACCATTTTTCATGCGTGTAAATAAATCTAAGTTTTCTTCTACACTGCGGTTACGATATGGAGATTCTTTACCAGCTTCAGTCAAATTGCCACGATATTCGCGGATTTCATCAGCTGTTAAATCATCTACATAAGCTTTACCTCTTTTGATTAACTCTACTGCATAATCATAAAGTTTTCCAAAATAATCGGAAGCGTAATATTTTCTATCTTTCCATGTAAAACCTAACCATTTTACATCTTCTTGAATAGAATCTACATATTCTACATCTTCTTTTACTGGATTAGTATCATCAAAACGAAGGTTACAAAGACCATTATATTTTTGAGCTGTACCGAAATTTAAGCATATGGATTTTGCATGTCCAATATGTAAATATCCATTTGGTTCTGGAGGAAAACGTGTATGTATTCCTTCAGTATATTTACCTTCTTTTAAATCTTCATCAATAGCATTATGCACAAAATTAGAAGCCATTAATTCTGCCATTATTTTTTCCCCTTCTTTTATCAAATTATAGTTTATCTTATATGATATCATGATAAACTATTATTTGTCAGCTTTAACCTTGCCAAATATCTTTCGTTTGTAGTTTTTCTTGGATATAATTGCGCAAACGAGTAATACCTTGCATCATTTTTTCATCTTGAACTAGATTATTGATTATATCTTCAATATAATTTTGTTCTACAATTTGCTTCAATGACCATGCAAAATATACATCATATACCCACATCAAGCGCACAAGTTTTCTATCATCTTGTGTTCTCATTTTTGTGTAATCACATTGCTTGCCTGCTACAAATAAATCCACAAAATCAGGGCTACAACCTGTACCATCTGTAGGTCCTAAAAATGGCTTTAATACGCGATAAATATCTATTTTATCAGCATCGCGAATTAATTTAGCAAAAGCTAAATGCCTTTGATTTTCTGTAGGCGCTATTTCTTTAGCATTATGATTACCTATGGCAAATTTTAAAGTCGCTAAATCTTCTTCATCTAATTTAGCCATAAAAGGTAAATCCTTTATAACTTTTAGACCTAATTTAGCATGATTTTCAGATAAGGCATCATTAAAGGTGCGATATACTGTGAACTGATAAAAGCGACCTACATCATGGAATAAACCTATCATTTTAGCTAATAGACTATCATGTTCATTTAAATTCAAATGCTTAGCCAAATTTTCGCAGTTTTTTACAACCATCCATGTATGTTTTTCTTTTAATATTATGCCATCCACGATTTGAGCATCGTCAAAAAATATCGTTTTGGCCGATTTTATCTCCAAATGAGATTTTGCTGTCTTTGCTGCTTCTGGCGAATAAAAAGATTTCATATATGTTGTCATCCATGAACTCATTTCTTGCCAAAGCTCTTGCATTTTTGCTATATCGTTCATCATATCACCCCAAAATCTTCAAAATTTCAAAATACAATATGATATTTTTTAAGCTTTAAAATTAAAGAAAGTAACTTCTGGTGGGCAACCAATGCGATAAGGGAACCAACTGCCTGCACCATTGCTTACATAACCAATGGAGTTATTCTGCTCAAATCTTCCACGCATGTATTTAAACATAGGAATGATAGGTATACCTAAAAAAGCAAATTGTCCTCCATGTGTATGACCTGTTAAAGTCAAATTTATATTATGTTTAAAAGCTTCATCTATAAAAATAGAATGATGAGCAAGCAATATCTTATAAGCATCTTCTGGTACATCTTTTAAAGCTTTTTGTAAATACTGTTCTCGCATATTAACAGACACTTGTCCGCCTCTCTCATCTACATAATCCACGCCTAAAAGATATAACGGTTTATCTCCACTTAAAATCTTTACGGACTGATTATTTAAGACTTTTATATTTGTTTTACTTAAAGCTTCTTGTAGATGTTTTATACCACGTATATGTTCATGATTGCCCCAGCAAAAATAAACACCAAAAGGAAAATACGGTGTAAAAGCATTTAATATCTTGATAGCTTCATCATTTATATTTCCACTATCAAAAACATCACCTGTAATGACGAGCATATCTGGAGCTTTATGTGCTATTTCATTTAAAATCTCATAAAACTGTCTAACTGAGAAGAAATTTCCCAAATGTACATCAGTTAAATGAGCTATTTTCAAGCCATTTAATTTAGGAAATGCACTACAATCTATATCTTGTTCTACAAATTCTATATTACGGCTTTCATATAAACCACCATATAAAGTAGCTGAAATAGCCGGCACCCAAACAACGCCATGTAAAAATCTACGTCTGCTTTCATCAACTTTAGTACCACTTGTTTTTTCATAAATTAAGCGGAAAATCTTCACCAATAAAGCTATAATGGATAAAAAGACTTGCAATACATACCACATTACAACTAATTTTATGAGAATTGAAGCATATTCAAAATCTAATATTTTAGGATATAATACTGCAAAACCCACAATAGCTACTAAATTAATAATGATTAATTTTTTTCTCGCAGATTTATAAACATTAGCGGAAATATATTCCTTTGCTAATAAAATACTACTACAAGCAATAACAGCCATTACTAAAGCCATCATTATAGTAAAACTCATGTGCAATATATCACTCTCCTAACAATCTCTAAATTAAAATATTAGCTAATCAATAAATTTTATTAATCAAATTTATTACAAATCTACATTATTTCTAAATTATATCATATCTACCAAAAATTTTAAAAGAGACAGTTTTCATATATTATATAATTATTTCTACCCTATAATTTTATTTAACTATTTAATAATTTTTATAAAAAATCTTCTTAAAGCTTATATATAGCACCCTTTACTATTGACAAGGATTTATTTTTCTTTTAGAATAAAATTATAGTTTTTGGATAATTTTTCTATTTTAATAACAATTATTATTAATAACTATTTTTGGAAGGGGCTTAAATCTGTTATAAATAATATATAATTTTATATAAAAATCTATAAATTATTTAAAGATTA
>OJRR01000237.1_pt1 | contig 20203 bp, 26 predicted proteins | sample 1599251 | NCBI WGS metagenome assembly OJRR01 (sample SAMN03922536, study PRJEB24848) | human gut metagenome | isolation source: stool sample | host: Homo sapiens | place: Germany | collected 2010-05
TTTATGTATACCAAATTGTGGATCAACTTCTAAAAGCAAATGAACATGGTCTGGCTTTACTTCCATCTCGATTAAATCGACGTGAAGCTCCTGACAAATATTATTAATCAACTCCTTTAATCGTTCATCAACACCATTGTTCAACACTTTTCTACGATATTTAGGACAAAATACTACATGATATTTACAAGAATATACTATATTATTATTTGATTTATATTTCATAAAAGTATTATATAACTATTAAAAATATAATACAATAAAAAACAATGATATCGAATCATTGTTTTTTAGCGAGCTTATATCCCCATAAATAAATTTAGGGGCTTTACGCTCACATTTGGTAACAATAACTTCATCAGATATTTTTTTCCATTTCATCTTTCAAAATATCTTTATTTTTTGCTCCCATAATTGTTATCACATGATTGCCCACTTGTTTCATCTTTCTAGCAATAGGATAAATTGGAGCAACACCTATACCACCACCTATGCAAACTACAGTTCCCATATCAGGTCTAATATCTGTTTTTTTACCCAAAGGACCAACTAAGTCTAAAATACTATCGCCTGCATTTAATGATGCTAATACAGTAGTTGAAGTACCTATTACCATAAAAATAATATCTATAGTTCCTTTTTCTCTATCAAAATCAACAATAATTAATGGTACTCGCTCTCCATATTCATTAACTCTTAACACCACAAATTGACCAGGCTCTGCTTTTCTCGCTATCAAAGGAGCTTCTAAAGTAAATTGTAAAATATTTTCATGTAAAACTTTCTTATTTAAAATCTTAAACATAACACTTTCCTCATTTCCCAAATTCAATATCATAATAAAAATTTATCATACTATAAAAAATTTTTAAGTTTTTACTTAATTTTCAGTTTTTTTATATGACTATTATAGAATTCAATTGTAAATAAAAAAAGCTGTGAAAAAAATTTATTTCACAGCTTTTAGATTTATTATTTAGCGAAAACACCTTCTAAGTATGGCATTATTTTTGCTTTTATTGGCATTAAATAAACATTATGATTATGTTTGCGAGCAAAATCTATCACTTTACTAGCAAATTCTATATTCCATTCTAATGTTGGTTCAAAGTCCTTTGGAAAAATAACATTGTTTTTATTTCTCCAATAACTTACAGAGCGTTCGGATAAAACTGGAGAAACTCCCCAATAAATATCTAAACCATCTAAAAGGTCTGCATACATTTCTAAATAACGCATATCAAAAAATGGTTGTGTAAAAAATCCTTTTGCTCCAGCTAATTGCTTACGGCGAATGCGATATTCTTCTTCTTTCATACTACTGCGATATTGGTCAATTCCTGCATATACTGTAATTTCCGGCATTTCTTCACTAAATTTTTTAATAATATCTGTACTTATTGTTGGATATACTTGATAAAGCATACTTTGTGGTGGGTCACCTTCTACAACAAGAACTTCTTTTATATTATATTCTCTCAATTTATCTTTTATCGGTAACTCTTTTGTAAAATCAAAATCCATCGCTCTTAGATGTGGTACTACATCATCGAAATAAGCTTTTGCAATATTTGCTCCGTCCCAACTTCTAGTATCACAACTCAACAAATCTGGAATATTAATGAAATCAACATCGCTTAATTTTTCTTTTATTGTTTTTACTTCTTCTTTTAATACTTCAATATCTCTTGGTACTAATTCAACTGAAATTCTTGTCATAAAATCACTTCCTAGATTAACATCATTACATTATAGTTTATTATTATAACACAAATTTATTCATTTCAACGATAAAATCATACATTTTATAATAAAAAATCGTCAGCTTTTTACACTGACGATTTTAATTAATATTTTCAATTATCCTGCATACACTAAACTCAATTATTGTTATTTTTATTATATAAAGTATTGATATAATCAATGAAAATCTTTATATATTTATATTTTGGATTTGTTTTTTTATACAATAGATGGCATTTTAAAGTAAAATCTGGTTCTATATCATAATAACCATCAAAAAAGCCCATAGCATTTAACAAGCGTTTTGGCAATACAGCCCCCACCTGATTTTGTTGACAATAATGCATAATCGCATATGGAGTAGCAAACCAAGCTTCTACTTGAGGATGACAACCTAATTTACTAAAATAATTCTTTATAGTAGAATTCATTAAATAATATGGAGAATACTGTACCATTGGATATTGAGCGATTTCTTCTACATTGATGATATTACCTAAATGCTCAATATTTGGCGCATAATAAACCATTTCTTCATCACAGAAAAATATATTTTCATATTCATCATCTTGTAAATCCTTTAAGGAAAATGATGATACTATATCTAATTTATCTGCTTCTAACTGATTTATCAATTCTTTTGCTTCTAAATTATAAACATTAATCTTTATATTAGTGTTGTATTTTTTAAAATAAATTAAGTGCTGATTGATAAATACATCGCCTAAAGACATCAACGCACCTACAGATAAAGAAACTTCTTCTCCTGCTAATTTTTTCATTTCACTTAAAGATTGTTTTAATTCCGATACGATTTTTTCCGCTTTAGCTAAGAAGATTTGACCTTCTTTAGTAAGTTCTATTGTATTTTCTCCGTGAACAACTAATTGAGTACCAACTATTTCTTCCAATTTTTTCATTTGAAAACTAAATGCCGAACGAGTAACATTTGCTTCTCTAGCTGCCGTTGCTATATCTTTTACTTTGCTATAAATAATAAAATTTTCTAATTGTTGAATGCTTGGTAATTCTATCATGCAAATCCCTTTCTATTATTAATGGCGTAATAACTTAATCTTTTATTAGTATATCACAATCAGAGTACACTCACTACTGCAAAATTTTTTTTCTCATTCTTGATAAAAAATAATCTATTACTTATCTTACAACTTTCGTGAAAAACCAATACATATATTATATATCAAAATATTTTAGAACTCAAAAAGTTTTCTTGTGCTTTAAGGCTTCGAGCATATCTATTGCTTCTTTTATCATCTCTTTTGTGATATTATATGGAGCAAAACTTAAATATTTATCTTGTAAAATTAAATCAATTATTTGCTTTACATCTTTTATTCCTAAATTCATTAAAGAAGTAGGTAAATCTAATTTCTGATTAAAATCATATACTTTCTCTGCCTGTATTAATTGCTTATCTACAAGTAGCAATAATAATACACCTAAGCTGACAATCTCACCATGCATATGACCTTTACAATCTGGTATTTTCACACTCGCTAAATAAAGTGAATGAGCCAAACTGCTATTATAATTTAAATTTACTAAAACAGAAACTAATCCTGTATTTACAATAATCGTCAATACAGTCTGGATAAATTCATCAGATACAATATTTTTTTGAGCATCATCTAATGCCTTTACTCCATATTGCAGTAATCTTTCTGAACAATCTTTTGCTATCTGTACCCCTAAATTATTTGTGTGATTTAAAACTCTACCTCTCGTATTAAAACAAACTTCATATTGTTTAGATAAAGCATCACCAATGCCAGCACGCAAATATTTTATAGGTGCATTACTTATGATTTTTGTATCTATAAAACAATGAATAGCCGGTTTTTGTGCATCATAAAATTCTACTTTATCTTTGCCATATAAAATGCATAAAGCTGTAACAGGAGCACAATTTGATGCTATTGTCGGAAATGTAAATACTGGCTTTTTCAGCATATCTGCTAAAGCTTTGCATGTATCCATACTTTTACCACCGCCAACAGCAAATATCATATCTGCCATTTGCACTGTTTTCATATTTTTTAATCGCTCAATATTTTCTCGTGTAGCATTACCTCCATACCAAATAAAATCCAATAAATTTATATCTGTCCCTTTCATCGCAGTAAGCAATTTATCTTTTACTTTACTTAAACTAATTTCACCGCCAATTACAATTGCCGTTTTGCCATAATTACTGCAGATTTGAGGTACTTTCTTATATACATCTTCACCAATACTATAACTTGGTAAATATACTTGCTGACTCATCTTACTCCCTCTAATCTTAAATATTTTTTATAAAAAAAGTCTTTCTGCTTAAACAGAAAGACTTTTTAGTTTACTTATTAAATTCTATTTTTATGAATTATTTTCCTTCTAAAATGCTACCTAAAGAATTTAAAAAATCCCCTTCAAAAGTTTCAAAGCTACCTTCATCACATTTTTGAGCTAAACTTGGATTTATTGGAAGTGTAGCTGTATGTTTTATACCATATTTATTAGCTTCTTCTTCTACTTTTGATTTACCAAAAATATAATGTTTTTCATTGCAATTAGGGCAAACAAAATAAGACATATTTTCTACAATACCAATAATTGGCACGCTGAGTAATCCAGCCATATTCACAGCTTTTTCTACAATCATAGATACGAGTTCTTGTGGTGTTGTAACTACGATTATGCCATCAACTGGCAAAGATTGATATACAGTAAGTGGTACATCACCTGTTCCTGGAGGCATATCCACAAACATATAATCTACTTCACCCCAGTTTACATCACTCCAAAATTGTTTTACTACTCCACCAATAATAGGGCCACGCCAAACAACAGGATCTGTTTCATTATCTAAAATCAAATTTGTAGACATGATTTTTATACCAGTTTTTGTCTGTGCTGGTGTCATGCCTTCTTGTGTTCCTGTTACTTTTTCTTTAAGATTGAACACTTTTGGTATAGATGGACCTGTGATATCAGCATCTAAAATTGCTGTTTTATAGCCACGACGTTGCATCGTTACTGCCATCATAGAAGTAACTAAGGATTTACCAACGCCACCTTTACCACTCATTACAGCAATTACTTTTTTAATATTTGAACTTGGATTGTTTGGTGCTAATAAACTTTGAGGAGCTGTACGTTCTCCACAAGTCGTACCGCAACTTGCACAATCATGATTACAATTTTCGCTCATTATAAATAGCCACCTTCTACATAAGATATTAATCTATATTATATCATATCTTTTTTGAGTTTAAAGCTATTATATCTTTCTATATTTTTTATTTACTTTTCTCTAAATTTTTTCTTCAAATAATAATTTAATATCAATATCCAAAGCTTTACTTATTTGCATTAATGTAGATATCGGTACTCCTTTACTATAAATTCCTCTTTCAATTCTTGATAAATATGATGTACTTATTGAAGCTCTAAATGCTAATTCTTCTTGTGTATATCTTTTTAATTTGCGAAAATAAGCTATTCTTGCCCCAATCAATCTATATTGTGCTGAAAAATCTACCATAGAATCACCTTCTGCTATATTCTTTAAATTTATTCTAGCGAAAAATTTATCAATTTAGTTGTACTAGCAGGACAATAAAATGGATTATTTAGTTATTTTTTCAGCTTAATTATCCCAATTTATAAAATAAAAAATATCAATGTATTTATATTTACAAATAAAAAGCAATATCTATAGTTTTAACCTTCAACAACAGATATTGCTTTTTTATGTATATATTATTTTATTTTTATCAGCTATCATCATTTTTCAAAAATGGCACTTAATTCGACTTCCAAAGCTTTAGCAATCTTCATAAGTGTAGATATTGGCAAACCTTTTTTATAAACACCACGTTCTATTCTTGATAAATATGAGGCACTAATTGACGCTCTAAACGCCAATTCTTCTTGTGTGTATTTCTTCATCTTTCGAAAATACATTATCTTAGCTCCAATTTGTCTATATTCAGATTCAAACACAAAAATATTACCCCTCTCATACATACTAATAAAATTATCTCATTATCTAAGATATTTACAATTCATATTCATACCAATAATCACCTTATCAGTATTAGTTATGCCTTAATATGTAAGTTTTTCATAAAGATTGTACCTATATTCATATTTATTAAGTTAATATAAGTACAATCCCTATGATAAATATTTTCTATTTATGGAAGGTCTATATTTCTATTTGTAATATCCACTCTCAAACTATCGCCATGAAGAATTACTAAATTAGCTAAATTAACATTTTGCATTTCATACAAATACTCATCGTATTTTCCTTTGTTATTTCCATAATAAGTCATTATTCCCAAAGGAGATAAAACACCATCTTTTTCTTCACTATAGATTTCTATAGGAATGGTATGTGTAGAACCACTCCAGTATCCAGCCTTTTTATCTTTGCTATTTACATTATCATATTCTACACTCATATCAAAATAGAGCGCTCTATCTGTATTAGCATATTTTTTAGGATTTAATAACTCTTTGTCAAAAGGAATAGTAGCTATCATATCATCTTTTTTATCATAAATGATAAATCTCAATCCCTTTCCTGTCATCAAACCAAAGAAACCATTATCATCAATTGTCGATACAGCACTGACTTTATAATTAGTATTTTTATTTTTTAATATATCATTAGCTTTTTTTAGATTTTCATCATCTTGCTTTTGCTGTTGATACGTATCGTCAGTAGCTTTTGCCGTTTCCACCAATGTATTAGTATTTGTATTTACTTGCGTATCTTTTTCATGTTTTTGATAGAGAAAATATCCCAGACCACTGCCTACAACGATAACGACTACAATTGCAATAGCTATTATTATTTTCATTTTATTATTATCACTATTGTTATTGTTTATATTATTACTATTTATATTCTTATTTACATTTGGCTGTATCTGTGGACTTGTCGATATTCCTAAATTAGTACCACATTTAGGGCAAAATTTTTCACCATCATTAACTGGGGTACCACATTTAAAACAAAATTTACTCATTTTATTTACCTCTCATCAAAATGGATCTGCTCCATAATTATTAGTACCCACATCGCCTCTAATACACAACAATTTAATGCTAAAATAAAGATTTACAAATGGTACCATCAAAATCAATATCCACCAGCCTGATTTATTAAAATCATGAAATCTTCTAACGTTTAAAGATATACCAGCTACAGTTCCCACTAATTGCACTATTAAAGTTAACATCACACCAAAATCAGACATTATGCCAAAAATATCTGTTGTCGCTGCATAGATGATAAAATAAAGAACCATTACTACAACTGCAATTATCAAACTGCGTGTTATATAAAATTTTCTATTTATTCTACCTTCAAAACAAAAATATTCATTTTTTATTTTATTTAAAATACCATCAGCACTATTATTATTTACATTAAAATTTGTATTCATATTTTGCTGATATGACTGATTTACTGGCTGTATTGGTTGATTATTATTTACTACATTAGTATTCATATTATTGACCATTGGTGTCTGATAAAATGCTGGTGTTTTTTCACCACATTTAGGGCAAAATTTATCTGCACTAGTTAAAGCATTTCCACATTTTTGACAAATAATATTATTTGCTACTTGTAGATTTTGTTTTTCTAATTTATTACCACAACTTGGACAAAAAAGCACATTATCATCAAATTGTTTTTGACATTGTCTACAAATATTCATATCTATTCCTCATTTCTGTACGTTTCAATTTTAAATTTACTTTGCATGATATTGAGTTAATATCTTCTTCATTACAGCGATAGCATCAGAATCACGCATATTATCGCCATTTATCTCAATCGTCCAAAGCTGAAATCTTGTATCATTTAAAATCACAAATTGGACTTTAGCTTTTGCTGGTTTATCCTGCCAACGGCATGTACCTGTGAACTCTACAACTTTTGAATTATCTGTAGCCACAAAATACTCCCATTTACCATCGCTGAAAAATTGGTCAAAAGCCTTACCTATTTTTACATTAGGAACAATTTCCATTGTACCCTCTTTGACTAAAGTTACATGTTTATCTTCTAATAAACTACAACCAGAAAACATCACACTAGATAAAGTAAGTAACACTATGAATACCATTAAATATCTCTGTTTTAATCTATGCATAAAAACCGCTCCTCATTTTACTATCAACAACTATTACTCAGTACGTATTTTCTAAAGGGTCATTACCATATTGATTAGCACCTTTTGTACCTGGCATCAAAAATAAATATAAATACAGAAAAGGTGTTATCGCTGGTATAAGTGATAATAAAGCAAAATATCCCGATTTATCCAAATCATGAAATCTTCTCATATCCAGCATAAAATCAGCTACTATACATAAACATAAAAGTATAAAGCTCAATAACATCAAGATTAAACTAAAATCATCTGACCTAGTATCTAATTCATCAATTAGTACAAAAAGTATACATTCTATAACAACTAAAACTAAACTGCGTATGAAATAGATTTTGCGATTTAATCTTCCTGTATAAGAAAAATAATCTCGCTTTATCATTTGTATAAAATCTGAATTCATCAGTTTATCTATATCATCTTGTTTTTTATTATTCCCAGAAATATTAGTTTGTATTTTAGCTCCACATTTAGGGCAAAATTTTAAATTAGTATTTCCGTTTAAATTTTGACCACATTTGGGGCAATATAAATTTTGCATAATGCTCACCTCTCATTTTGACGACTAATAATCAAAAAAAGCTATCTTCATCCTCATCATCAAAATTGCCAAAAGAGTCTTCTTCTGTGTATTCTTCTTCTTCATAATCTGCCGATGTGTCTTCACTATTTGATGTATCATCTTGAGTATTAGTTTCATCATAAGCTTGAATACTATCTACAGGATTTTCTTGTAGTATTTCTTCACTACTTTGCATTTCATTATTATTTTGCATATTATCAGGAATAATATTTTCATCATAAGCTTGGATATTATCCACTACATTACTATTTATGATTTCAGGTGCTATCACATTATTCATATCTGGCACTACTTGCTCACTATAAGCTTGAATATTATCCACTGGATTTGCGTACATTGGATCAATATAATCTTGAACTGGCTGAGTTACTTCATTTGGAATGTATTCTGTTGGTGCTGGTTGTTCTGTACTAGATGAAGAACTATGATGACCACTAGAAGCTTCCGCTGTTGCATTATGATAAAGAGAACTAGCCATCGCTCCTACAGCAGCAGCTGCTGCATATTTACCAAAAGTTTTTAAACCACTTTCTTGATTGTTTTGGTTATTATTCATATTATTAGGCATTTGTTGATTAGCCATTGCTTGATTGTTTGGCATATTATTCGCTCTATTATTAAAATTATTTGCCATCATATTACCATTTAATCCATTTGCGAAATTATTACCATAATTTGCATTTTGCATTGGCTGAATATAGTTCATTCCATTTGTATGTTCTGCTATATACATACTATTTTGTTTTAACATATCGATATTTTGATAAAGATGTGCAATCATCAAATAAATAGAAGCCTCTTTTACTCCCATATTCACTGCTTTTTGTAAATAATTTATAGCTTGTGCATAATTTGGCAATGGCATATTCATTTGCAAATAATTTTTACCTATATTAAATTCGTTCATACCCATTTGATTATTATTCATTGCTTGATTATTTATCATTTGATTATGTTGTTGCATCTGATTTTGCTGATAATTATTTGCACTTGGATAATTATTCTGTACTCTCATCTGCATATTAGTATTAACCATTCTATTCGCATTTTGCTGATAATTAGTATTTCGCACTGGAGTAGTAAAATTATTTTGTGGATTTACATTATAATTATTCTCTTGATTAAATTTCATACCACAATTAGTACAAAATAAATTATCCGCTGGCATCTTGCTACCACAATTTGTACAATACTTAAACATAAATATTCGCTCCTTTTATAATATGTATTAATCTTTAATAACAATATAATAAAAATAGAACTTTCTTTGTTGTCCCATAGGGATAATTTAACTGCTTTTTCGTATTAATAGTAACAATTTAAGCCATTTTACATAAAAAAATAGCCTTTAAGATACTAATATCTAAGGCTATTTATCATAATTTATATTTAGTTATATTCTTTTAAAAACGTCATGATTTCATTAGTCTTGGCTTTTAAAGCCTCTTTTAATTCTGGTAAATAATACTTAACTAACACACCTTCTACATCTTCTTGAACAAAAGGATTATCTTTAATAATAAATTCTGTACTCTTTAATAATTCTTCAAAGAAACATTGTGCTAAAGTATCAAAATTAAAATGATAGACCTTTTTTTCTTCATTTGTCTTGTCATCAACTATCGTCAATTCTTCTAAATTTATATCTTTTTTTAAGTATTGCGTTACATATATAAAAAATCGCTCAGCATCATAAGCTAATGTTCTATCTTTAAATTCTCTTTTTATCTCTTCTACATAATTTGTTTCTTCTAAATGCCTTAACTGCCAAAGATGATACATCTGTTCATCTTGTTTTCCTGAAAGTCTAGTAAAACTAGGCACATAATTAAAATGCTTTAAATACTCCGGCAAATCCAATTTAAATCGTTTTACCATCAAATTTATAATACGCTCTATTTCTTTATTTACCTTAAAATAATAATTCTGCTCATTTTCATAGTACGTATAATATTTCTTTAACTGATAGATTTTATATGTTTCTAATATATCCTTGATATATTCTTTCATCAACGAAAATACATTGTTCTCAAAATCCTCTATCATAGCCTTTTGAGCTTCTTCTACACTTTCATAATCTAAATCATCAACCATGCTGATTGGAGTATAAAAAGGTATCTTATTAAAATCAAACGGATAATCTTTTTCTTGTACAGGCATAGGTATTTCAAATAAGTTAAATTTATCATTCAACATTATTTCTATTTGCTTTAAAGTCAATTTATTCTGTTTTTGCTCAAATTTATATTCATCTTCAATTTCATTTAAAATTTCCTCTACATATTGATAGCGATTTTCTGGGTCTAATTGTGTTGCTTTAGCTATTATCTTTTGCAGTAAATTAGATTTAGGTTGTAATTTTTTTATTGTCATACCTAAAGCATATATATCTGTTCTAGCATCAGTTTGACTAAAACCATATTGTTCTGGCGGTGCAAAGCCTTTTGTCCCTAAATATGTTGTATCAAAATTCTGGTCATATTTAAAAATGCGCACTGTATCAAAATCCACTAACTTAACAACACCATCATTTGTAAGCATAATATTATTCAAATTTATATCACGATGAATAATATCCCTTTGATGTAAATTCTTCAATCCCTTACATAATTGTACTAAAATATCTTGTATCTCTTCATTAGATATATATTTTTTTTGCTCTATTAATTCATTTAAAGTTATACCACAGATATATTCTTCCACTAAAATTATTTCTTCATCACCATCAAAAATATAATAAATCCTAGGAAGTATCCTATCATCTATCTTTTTCAATTCCTGATAAGGGACATCTTTATTTTTTAGATATTTTATAACATATACTTGTCTATCTAACTCATCATATGCCAAAACAATCTTACTCTTATCGCTCTCCTTCCATATATCTATTTGTTTATATTTATCATTTATAAACTGCTTGACAAAATCACTCATATATTAACCTTCTATCAAATAAATTTATAAATATATTTTAACAAAAGAAAAATAGACCGCCAATAATATATTGACGGTCTATTTTTTCTTTATAAATATTATTTAAAAGGACAGAAACATGCCCCTAAATTATTACAATCTCCTAAACATTGTGAACCACATCTTGTACTACATCCCATACTTTCAAAATTTTTCTTATTTGGATTTACTAAAAATTTCATTTTATTCTCTCCTTTATTTTTTATTAATATATAATATTTTTTCCTCTAAACTTAAAATTTAAGAGGACAAAAACATGATCCTAAATTATTGCAGTCTCCTAAACATTGCGAACCACATCTTGTACTACATCCTATATTTAATAATTTTTTATCAATAGGATTTACTAAAAAATTCATTTTATATTCTCCCTTATTTACCATCTAAAAAATTCATTACATCTTAAATCACATCGAGCATTACACATACTCCATTTAAACATTTTTTTCATATCATTGTTCTTCAATACAATTAAAAATTTCATTCATTTATCGTCCTATTCATTTATATTTTAAATAATATTCGTCTACATTTAAATCTACATTGTGAGGCACAATCTAATGAACATCCTACTTCTGACATTACTAGCAATGGTTTAACTAAAAAAAACACTATTCTTCTTCCCCTTCTTTTAAATTAAATTTTTCTTTAATTATTGTATTTTTCCCTTTAATAATTAACTCTTTATAAAATACTTTATTAATTTTACAATTATCATTTACGATAACATATTTAGCTTCTATTTTATCAATACAACAATTTGTTACTTCTACTATATCAGCCTTAATATTATCTATCCATAAAATACTATTTTTATTTTTTTGACACCTGTTAAATTCACTAAATAATTTTTTAAAATAATTATCCATTATAGGATGTTGTTCTTTATTTCTTGTCTTTACTAATAATTTATTACATATAATACTATCAATCTTACTATCTTTATTATCAGATAAAATTATATCTAACTTATCTGTTGTTATTAAAGACATTTTTATTTGTCCATCAATAAAAATATCTTCTCCTATTATTTCATTTCCTTTAAATTCCCCACACAAATTAAGTGTTTTAGCTTTTAATTTTATAAAATTAGCTTTTCCTTCAATACCCACACTTATAACATTTTCTTTATCCAATATATCTTTAATTTCACAAATTCCTTCTTGATGAATATGTTTTCCATTTTTATATTTTATTTTAAAAAAACCCTCTATTTTCATTTATATTAATCCTCTTTTTCTATCACAACTTCCTACACGCCAACAATCTATAAAACAATAAGAAGAACAATTATTTACCGTAATAAACTTTGTAGGTTTTATTAAAAAATTCATTTTATTCAACTCCTTTTAATTTTTCATAATAAAATTTGATTATATTATCTAAATTATATTTTACAATATCACAAACTGGATCATTTTTCCTATCTATAACTAAATCAGGACAACCACCCATGCAAATAGGTAACATTTTACATTCTTTACATTTTTTATTTTTCAAAGGATTCCATTGAATCCATTTTAAATATTCATTCGATGCAATTTTTTCCATTTCCGAAATATGCCCACAACTTTTTTCTTTAACTCCTACATGATTCCAACATTTATAAATAAATCCATCTACATCTATTACAAAAGAATTTATATAATCTGCACAACAATAATTATATTTTACTTGTGGATATATATTCATTTTATTAACATCAAAACCCATATTTATAATATTATCTGTCAATGGCAATAACAAATCTGCATATTCTTCATTATCAAAACAACTTTTTTCAATAGATTTACATACTTCTGTAAAAGTTGATACTTTTCCAAAATCAATTTTTAACTTGCTATATTTATCAATTCTATCTTTTAATACAAATATTAATTCTTTTATTCTATTTATATTTTCTTTATCCACATTTATACGAACAATAACATCTAATCCATTATTAAGTAATTTATTTACATTATTAATTAATAAATCAAAAGTACTTTTTCCATCACAACTAATACGTCTTGAATCATGAACATCTTTAGGTCCATCAATTGTTACTTGTGCCCCTCTTATTTTATATTTCTTGAATAATAATATATCTTGATCTGTTAATAAACTAGCATTTGTAATAATAAAAGATGTATATATAACTTTATTTTCTTCACATAATGCTAGTATTTTTTCTGATAATGAATATATTATTTTTTTTGCTATTAATGGTTCTCCACCATACCATGTAATTGATAAATTTTTTATATTCTTTATCTGATTTTTAATAAAGCTAATTATTTCATCTTGTGTCTTTTCATTCATAACTTTATTTCCATGATTTTCAAAACAATATGTACAACGAAAATTGCAAGCTAACGTTGGAGCTAACGTTAATGCCAATGATGATTTATCATACTTACTCAAATTTCGATAAAATTCTATTTGTCTTACTTCATCTACATTATCTCCTATAATACAACCCGATAACTTCATATCTTCTATTAATTTTTTATCATAATTATCTTCTATAAAATTATTTGCTTCTATATCCTCCAGAGCATTCATAAAATTATCATCGACAACAGCTAGTGCACATGTTTTAGCATTAAAAAATACATTTACACCATTTATATTTTTTATAAAATTATATTTAGATACTTTCATTATTTATTCTCCCCATTAAGATTACTTTTTACTATATAAACAATTATTTCTAATTTTTATTAACTAACTTATCTAAACTAACATCTAAAATCTTAGATATCTTATACAATACTGGTAAAGATACACATCCCGTTACCAAACCACTTTCTATTTTTGCCATATAACTTAAACTAATATTAGTTTCTTGTGCTAATTCCATCTGTGTATATTTTTTTAATTTCCTATAATAAGCAATATTTATACCTATCAATCTATTATCTAATTCACTATTCATAAACAAACCTCCTTAAATAATTATCCTACTTTAAAGCATATTTATCTATAAACTATTAAAGTCAATTTATTCACTAATAGTATATATTTAATCTAAAAAAATACATTTTTTCTCATCCAAAATATTATAAAAAAACAATATGTATAAATTTATACAAAAATAATAAAAGAGCCTTTAGGAAATTAATCCTAAAAGCTCTAATTTCTTATTGTAACTTATCTAATAATTTAATAACTAAACAACATTCAAGTTCAATATTATTATAAAAATTATCAATAATAATATCCTATATCACCAACAACAATAGTCTTGATAACATCTCTATTATCAAAGAAAAAATATAGTGGCATATTCGGATGGTCTTCACTATCGGCTAAATAGCACCAAGTAGTCCCTTGTGTTTCTCTATAATTTCTATCAGGATCGCCATAAGCATATAATACATCATTTTTGTTCATGCCCACTCTTATCCCCAAATTAGTAGTGATATTATCTTCATTACAGATTATCGCTCTAATTCTGCCATTTTCATTATATCCGCCATTTATATAATAAACCATTAATTCACTATTATAAGTTACTTCATTTATATTAAAACCATTGCAATTTCGCACTGCCAAATTTGCTGTTGGTCTACCATATACATAAAAGCAAGAATCTATCTGTTGATCAGGAGTAAGTCCTCCTATATTTAAATATGTATAAGGTATTCTAGCCTCTACATTTAATATATTACTAAAAATAATCCCCAAACAAATAACAATTGAACTCAATAAAAATCTCAAAATACTAACCTCTTTTATTTTCATTATACTTATTATATATTTCAATTATTAATTTATATTTTCTATCAAATCACCTAAACGCAATCTGCTTCTAATATTTAATAAAGTTTCATCTAATTGGCGAATTTCTTCAATACAAGCTTTTTCCTTTGCTGTAGTTTCTATAATTTTACTAATTCCGCCATTTTTTATCACAATGCGTTTATCGGCATTTAAAGCCAATAATGGATCATGCGTAGACATAATAACGATTTTTTCACTTTTTGCTAAGCATTTTATAGCTTTTTGTCTATCTATCCCTGCATTTTCAATTTCATCAATCAATACAATCGGTGAACTACTGATACATGCCACATCTGCTATCATCAAAGCCCTTGATTGACCACCGGATAATTGAGTTACTTTCGTATCTAAAGTAAATTTTTCGCCAGCTAATTCATTTGCCATAGAAAAACATTTAGCGATTATAGCTTTTTCATTTTCTATTTCTTTACCTAAACGAACTTTAGCATGCATAGTCAAAAAATCTTCTACAGTAATATCCATGATAAAATTCATATTTTGTGATAATTGAGCTACTAATTTTCCTTCTAAATTAAATCTAGCTTCATCATCTAAAATTTCATCGTCAATTAAAATCTGTCGTTTTGTCGGTGTATCTTCTTGTGCTAAACATTCAATATCTGCAAGCAATCTACTTTTCCCAGAACCTGTTGGCCCTACAATACTTATTACTTGCCCTGCAAAAATCTCTACTTGGATATTTTCAGCTTCGCCTAATTTAGTTTTGCCACCATTGATGGTTAATTTATGTACTTTTACTTCATCTTTATTTTCTAAATTCTGCATAGCTGAAAGATATTTTTTTAGTTCATCAGCAATATTGCCATCACGAATACCAACTTGCCATAAATCTTCTTCATCTATATCTTCAAAAGCCTTAGCAAAAGTCAAATTATCTGGCAAATTCCATAGACCTGTATTATCCAAATAATCTTTGATTTGAGGATACGCTTTTTTTATTTCTCCAATTGTGTGAGTTTCTACAAATTCTTTAAAATCCATAATTTCCACCTAATCAATTAAATTCCATTTTCTTAGTCATGCCCAATTGATATTTTTCACCAATACGCATTTCATCTGTACAATATGAACATACAGCCGCTGGCGAAGTAAAACGCAATTTTTTCCCTTCTAATGTATCTATATCTTCAATTTTATTTATATATTTTTTCAACATAAATGCACCTTGACCAGTTATGCCATTGATAAAAATAACTTGTGCCTTAGGATTTGCTTGATAGACATTATACATAAATACTTCGCGTTCAGCTTGAGAAATAATATCTCCTTTAGTGATGACTATTACATCTGCAAATTTCACCATTGGCCCAATTTTTCTCGGTGTATTAATCCCTGATAAGCAATCTATTACACCAATAGCCAATACATCTTGAATATATGGCGAACAGCGATTGCAAAGACCTGCACTTTCGGTAATCAAGTAATCTAAATTTTGACTTTTTCCCCAAGCTACAGCTTCTTCAATATTGCTGATAAAAAAATGGTCTGGACAAAATTTTCCTGATAAACCAATCTGTATTGGTATATTCGCTTTTTCATACGGTTCTTTATCAAAAGTCGTCAAGCAATCAAATTTAATAACGCCTGCTTTTTGCTTTTCTTTATGTAACACTTCTATTAATCGCAAAATTACAGAAGTTTTGCCCACAGATGGTGGCCCTGCTAAAGTTATTAATTTCACCAAAATCATCTCCATCATAAATTGCTAAATTTTATTATATAGCAATAAACTAAAAAAAAATAGGTTAAGCACTTTAGACTTTATTTTCATAAATCCATGCTCAACCTATCTTTACTTATTTTATAAAATTCTATTTAAAATAATATTATATATTAACCAATTTCGCCTTCAAGCTCTGTACCGCGTACTCTTACAGGTCGATTATGTTCATCAACCATGACTACATCAGGTACTAAATTTTGAGCTTCTTCTTTTGTCATCATAGCATAAGCAATAATAATAACTGTATCGCCAACTTGTGCTTTACGTGCTGCTGCTCCATTTAAACAAATTACACCGCTACCACGTTTACCTGCAATTGTATAAGTTTCTAATCTAGCACCATTGTTATTATTTACTACTTGTACTCTTTCTCCTGGTAAAATACCTGCAAGCTCTAACAATTCTTCATCAATAGTGATGCTTCCCATATATTCTAAATTTGCTTGAGTTACTGTAGCACGATGAATTTTTCCATGAAACATATTATATAACATTATTATTTATCCTCCAAAATGACATTATCTATTAAACGAGTTGTACCAAATTTTACAGCTAAAGCTAATAATACTCTGCCTTCAATTTTATTTTCTACTGGTTTTAATCCTGGCAATTTATACATTTCTACATAATCAATTTGACTTGTTTTTTCAGACTGTATAGTATCTTTTACTAAATTTAATATAGCTTCTACATCTCTTTGACCATTAGTAAATGCTTCTTTTGCCAATTTTAAACTCTTAGATAAAATCAACGCAGATTTTCTTTCTTCTGGAGATAAATAAGTATTTCTTGAACTTTTAGCAAGTCCATCAGCTTCACGAACGATAGGCATAATGCGAAGTTCTACATTGAAAAATAAATCATCAACCATACGGCGTAAAACTTCTGTTTGCTGAGCATCTTTTAAGCCAAAATATGCTCTATCTGCTCGAGATAAATTGAATAATTTACTAACTACTGTAGTAACTCCACGGAAATGAATAGGTCTTGTTCTACCACATAAAACTTTTGTGATATCACCTGTAACTTCTACCCATGTCATATCTTCATTAGGATATAAATCTTTATTTTTTGGTGCAAATACTACATCTGCTCCTGCATTTTGTGCCACTATGCAGTCATTTTCCAAAGTACGAGGATAAGCTTCATAATCTTCATTCGGCCCAAACTGAGTAGGATTTACAAACACACTGACAATTGTAATATCATTTTCTTTTGCTGAAGCATTAATAAGTGAAGCATGACCTTCATGCAATGCTCCCATAGTTGGTACCAAACCAATAGATTTGTTTTCCTTCTTAAAATTAGCGACTAATTCACGTAATTTAGCCACATCTTGACATAAAATCATTTTTTTCTTCTCCTTTAATGTTCTTATAACAAACAAAAAGAGACTGTAATGAACTTACATAAAAGCACAAAAAAGTACATCTCGACACGAAATGCACTTTCCCTATTGATTAAATATAATTGATTTGATTTCATAGCAAAAAAATCCATCAACTATATTTTATATTTAAAATTCTGCAAGTTCGTCTCGGTCATAGTGATCCAAGCGTCTTTTTTCTTTTTAAATTTTACCTTATTAAATTATTTTATTTAAAATTAAACAACTAAGATACAGTTCAAATTATTAATATATATTGATACTGTTCACTATTGTTTGTTACGAACCACATAATACCACAGAAAAAATTCAACTGCAAGTATTTAAATAAAAAAAGCTACTCATCATAATAATTATTATAAAGTAGCTTTTTGTTATAGTTTTAATTATATTATCTGTCAAAATGGAGCTGATAACAGGATTTGAACCTGCGACCCATGTATTACGAATACATTGCTCTACCAACTGAGCTATATCAGCATTAATTTTCTTTTATGATAAAATATTTTAAATTTATTGTCAATATTTGCTTCATATAATTATACAAAATATCAAATCTAGCTTATAATATAATCAAATATAAAGTATTCATATTAGAAATACTACCATTAGTTTGGATTTGGAGGCTTTTTTATGGAATTAAATCAACTAGAATATTTTGTTGCTCTAGCCCATATAAAAAACTTTACTAAAGCAGCAAAATCTCTGAATGTGTCTCAGCCAGCACTTAGTCGTTCAATCAGTCGCTTAGAAAAAGATTTAAATATACCTCTTTTCATCAGAGATAGCCGTAAAGTAAATTTAACTCAATATGGTCAAACATTTTTAACTTATGCTGAACGTATCTTACAAGAATTAGAAACTGCCCGCCAAGATATAACTAATATGGCTGAACCAGATAGCGGAGTTGTAAATTTATCTTTTATGCACTCTTTAGGTGTATATCTTGTGCCAGAATTATTAAAAGAGTTTCGTAAAATCTATCCTAAAATACAATTTCGCCTTAGTCAAAATCATTCTTTCTTATTATCAAAACAATTATTCAAAGGAGAGTCCGATTTATGCCTTTGTAGTTCTCCGATAAATTCTGAAGGCATCGCTTGGGTTCCATTATTGACAGAAGAATTATTCATCATCGTTCCTTCAACTCATCCACTTGCTCATCGCAGTTCTATAAATATCACAGAAGTTGCTAGCGAACCATTTATTACTTTAAAACCAATGTATGGTTTACGCACTAAAACTGAACATATCTTTGAAGTAGCTTCTATTCGCCCTAAAATACGTTTTGAAGGTGATGAAATTGTTACTGTAGCTAGTTTAGTAGCAGCTAATTTAGGTGTTTCACTCGTGCCTAAAATTCCTGGAATGGAACATCTCGATATAAAATTCATTTCTGTAGATAATCCAAAATGCACTCGTGATATAGGTCTTGCATGGTATGCTAATAAACCACTTTCTCTTGCTGCCCATCGTTTTCAAAATTTCATAATTGATAAATTTAACCATGAATAATCATAAATATACTTAAATATCCTTGCAGTTTTAGATTTTGAATGATATGCTAAGTTATTGTAAGTGTAAAATTACTTACAATATTAATATATAAAATGGAGGAGCACCTAATTGAAAGCAGTTATTTTTGATATGGACGGAGTCATAATTGATTATTGTGAACCGCACACTTGTGATTTTAATCATGAGTTAGGCGAACAAAATAGTCAGCGTATATAGAAATATGTACGTAGAGATAGACAAAGATCTATCCAATACTGTTTGAATTGCTGGAAAACCCTAAAGATATCTGAACTACAACG
>OJRR01000243.1_pt1 | contig 20037 bp, 15 predicted proteins | sample 1599251 | NCBI WGS metagenome assembly OJRR01 (sample SAMN03922536, study PRJEB24848) | human gut metagenome | isolation source: stool sample | host: Homo sapiens | place: Germany | collected 2010-05
GGAATCCTCTCCATACACGGCATACCGCAAGGTGGAGCACAACACCAACTACAACCTGAAGAAAATCGGTGAGATGGTAGGCTTGAAGATACCTCTGACCACCTATGTGGCACGCCACACGTGGGCAAGCGTAGCCTTGCACATGAACATACCGATAGCCACCATCAGCGAGGGCATGGGACACAACTCCTACAAGACCACACAGATTTACTTGCAGTCACTAGACGTAGCAACCATCAATGAAGCCAACAAGCGGATTATAAGCAAAATCTTAAAAGAGTTGTAAATAAATCGTTATATTTACCCCTTTCCCAAATGATAGGGTAAAATGTTTAGCAAACTTCGCCCTTTCTTATGGTAAGAGAGCAAAAATAGCCGAATTGGCCGCAAATCTGCCATTTGGAGAGTTCTTCCGAGGCAGATTTGCTAAACAATTGTGTTAAATCTGGGGAGTGACATACAGAAAATAATAAAATCTGACACGTAATTCAACTATTTTTTGTACTTTTGCACCAAGTTGTATCTCTTACCATAAGAGTGTGCAACAAATGTAAGATAAAGATACATGTGCAGAGGCTGCATGCCAAGCACTCATATTACGATTAAGATTATGCACAACAAGAACAAATGGACTAGGCTTCCACAACCATCATGTATGGTTGCAGCTGAGGACATAAAGTAGAGCAGAATTTATGAAACCGGATGGTACGAGTTCTTTTTCTACAGCCGACGAGAAACTTATTTCTCCAAAGGGCAACCACGTTACTGAGCCAGACGTAAAGACTGGTTCAGAGGTAAAGAAGTGTCGTCAATCGGACGGAACCACATGGTCGTATCTCTTTATGCATCATAGCAAAGTGAAGAGCATGGAGGCACAGCTGATTAAAGACGACAGAACCTATTTTGTGCATAAAACCATACGGTATTTCAAGAAACAGGGCAAACATAGGGTGCAGCATCAGGAAGTGCCGACCGTCAGCGGTCTGGTCTTCTTCCAAGGTTTTCCAGAAGAAATACAAACCTATCTTGACAAGAATTTCCCTCGTACTTATTTGTGCAAGAACTGCAGCACAGGCAGAGTGGCAGAAATCAAAGATTCACAGATGCAACCCTTCATGCGTATCGTAGAGACTTCACCTGAGCGTATCCGTTTCCTTCTCCACCCTTATCATTATTATGCTCGCAACCGCATTCTTCTCCGTATTACCACAGGTGAGATGGCAGGATTGGAAGGCTACATCATTCGTATTGACCGAGATCGCCGTCTGGTGATGGACATCGGTGGAATGAGTGTAGCAATCAGCGGTGTTCATGCCGAGCATTTTGAGGAAGTGGAGCAAAGCAAAACCTCAATCACCCATGAGAATATCTTTTACCAGCGCAACCTGCAAGAGCGGCAAGTGCTGATAGACCGCTATTTCCATCCTGTGAAAGATGACAAGGAAGTGGCGTTGCAGGCAGAAAACATCGACTATTTGAGAAAATATGCCTTGGATGAAGTGGCACACAATCGCATTAGCTTCAATGACACATGGAACATCTATTCCTTCATCATTGAGGAGATTGGCTACTATTATTCACCATTTATAGAACAGTTCAAGGAACACCTCGACCCCATCATGCGCGAAGGAGGCAAGGTACTCCAAGAAATGGAACAGATTATCAAAAGTCCTCATATCAGTCCTAACGACAAGACCAGATATGAGAATGATTACCAAAGAATCTTTTCGCAATATGATTATCTGTTCTAAAGATTCATACATCATACCATGACCGATTTCGCAACTTTTGTAAACATTATCATCGACGAGCTTACGAAAGAAGGTAGAAAGCATACCGCTGAAACACGCAAGTATTCAGCCAATCGCCTATTGATGTTTATGGGCAACAACCCCACACCTATGGACAAATGGGACGAATCGTTTGTTCTGGACTACGAGACATGGCTGAAAACACAGGGGCTGTCGGCATCTACAACCGCTTTTTACCTGTCACAATTGTGTGCATTCTATAAGCAAGCTGTAAAAAAAGGCAAAATACAAGAGCACGACATTTTTCGCCTGGTAAACAAGACACCATCGCCAAAACCTGCCGTCCAACAGTTTCCCTCAATAGCGGAGTTGCGCTATTTGCAAACTCTCAATCTTAATAAGTCGCAGGATTTCGCACGAGACATGTTCCTGTTCTCACTTTATGCAAGAGGCATGAACTATGTGGATATGGCATATCTGAAGAAATCCAACGTTAAAGATGGAATGCTTACCTACATTTCCCATACATCAGACAACAATCCTGCAGTCACGATCAAATGGGACAAGGCAATGCAGCAGATAGCAGACAAATATACCTCCGACACAGAGTATATGTTCCCTATCATCACCAAGGAAGGAAATGCTGATGAAACAGAACAAATAAAACGAAGTCGCCATAATGTGGTATACAACTTGCGTTCTATTGGCAAGCAATATAAATTCAGCGTCTCCCCCACCATCGCCATGACCAAGGACTTGTGGCGCAAGATTATGGATGAGGTGAGCGTAAGCGAGGTGATATAGACAAGAATTATCAACCTTATATTCTGCGTGATTTGCGTACCAACAGAAACAATATAATACAATGAATAAAGAAGAAAAAAAATCCTTTCGAAAGGAAATGCTCGGTAAGTTAGAAGAACAATGGGCTAAGTCGAATAGCCCAGAAGACGACCTCTTCTATTACCACCCTTCCGAAGATAAAATAGTCCTCTCCCATGCCCTATTCTGGGTGATGACCCAAAACATAAAAGGTAAGGTAGGAAAGGAAAAGTACTTTTTGCTTCTCCGCCAATATCAGGAAGAGATGCTGGAAGCCTACTTGACGGAATCAGAAGACTTCAAAGACCTGTTGCACTATTGCAACATCATGTACAATGCTCTTCCTATGCTCCTTCGAAGCACGTACGACTTCCACATCCACTTAGATGCTCGCAAGCTAGCCGCCATAACAATAGTAGCTGGCGGTTATGGTGGTGATATGCCCGAAGACCAGGCGTATGACCTCCTCGACGATATAGACTTCTATTATAATAAGGTGAAGTGCCGCAAGATAGAAAAGCTCTTATCGGTATTGAACAAACTGGTGATACAAGAGCAAAAGTTTCTTTAGCTTGTATGGCATTGAACCTATGGCGCATCAGTTGAAAAGCCAAGGCTTGGTAGACGATGCACCTAAGGTTCATTCATCAAGGACAACCATCAAAGATTGCAAGTCTTATGTTAGATCAAACCTTTTCTGCCAAGAACTTCATGAATGTCTATTCCCAAGAGAACCGCATGGGAAGAATCCCTGTGGAAACTATGGGACTGGGCTTTCAAGCTGTCGTAGAGGAGATGAAGACGGTTAACTCGGAGTTGCAAAAACTAAAGAGCCTGAAGAAATCGAAAAAGACCGATGACATCAAAAAGAAGATAGATGAACTGAAGAAAGAGCAGAAAGACTTGAAAGCGGATAAGCAGAAAGCCCTCTTTGAGGAAATGCAAGACTTATCTTCAAAAGTCAATAGCAGCGTTTTCCGCTTCAAGCTCGAAAAGGTGTGGATTGGCGACAAGATGGGATTCAAGATTAATTCCAAAGATCATGCCCAGCTATTCGCCATGAAACAACTGCAAACTAACTTGCAGAAAACATTCAAGGTCAAGCAAGCCAATCGTCACCTCATCATGACGAACATCAAGTTGCTGCTGAAAACCAGACGACCGTTCTATATCATCCGCACCGATGTTTCTTCTTTCTTCGAGTCTATACCCCAAGACCAGCTTCTGCACACCATCACGGACAACACTTTGCTATCATATAAGACAAAGGTCTTTGTGAATGCTATTCTCAAAGAATACGATGCGGAGAAAGCTAAGTTGACAAACGATGAGTGCGAAGGCATGAAGGAAGGTTGTGGTGTGCCACGAGGCATAGGCATTAGTTCCTTGCTTTCAGAAATCTATATGCGTGACTTGGACAACAGTATCAAGAAACGCCCAGAGGTTATCTTCTATGTGCGATATGTCGATGATATATTCATGCTATTGGCAGAATTGCCACAAGGCAAGGATATAAAATCGTATTATAGCGAGTTGGAGAATGCCTTCAAGAAGAAAGGATTGGAGATGAAAACTCTAACTGATGACAAATGTTCTATTATAGACTGCACCAAGCAAGATGACACCAAATTTGAGGTAACTTATCTTGGCTACAGATTAACTATAAAGGGCAAAATGTCAAAACCAGAAGACGACAAGTCTAAGCCAAAGTGGAAATACACGGATGTGGCATTTAGTATGTCTGACAACAAGAAGAAACGTATTATAAATCGTATAGACAATGCTTTCAAACATTTCGATGCGACAAACAAATACGATATTCACCAAGCACGCAAGGATTTGGTTGATTCTCTGAAGTTAATAACAGGCAACGTTAGATTGCACAAGTCGAAGTCAGGCATCAAGACTGGTCTCTACTACAATAGCGACCTGTTGGATGACAAAAACGACTTAGAAACCCTCAACACCTATTTATATAGTAAGAAGGTAAATCTTCATAAGAATCTGTTCCATACAGAGGATGAAAAGAAAGCCTATCTTACAGCACTATTCAGCAGAATCAGAAAGTTTAATTTCGTGACCGCTTGGGAAACGAGGAAGATGTATGAATTGAAAGACAAGCGACTAAAAAAAATCATGAAATGGTTGAACGATGAAAAGGAAGAGGATAAAACTACGCTATAAGAAAGAGAGGGTTGTATTCTCTGATGTGCTGCCATACGAGCTGCCCATCACCTTCACCAACCGTTTCTTTTATCGCTTCTTGGTCAAGAACGAGGTGGAATATGAAATCAATCCGCTTGAAACCAAGAAAGGGAAGCTAAGTTGGAAGCCTGACATTTCTGACGGAGCAAAGCAAGTTCTCGCTGTCTTGTTTGGTATAGACAGCAAAAAGGTGATGAATCAAAAAGTTACAGAAATCACCGTTCGTAACGAGTCTTCCATCCCTTTCGCCTATCGTGTCATGCACAAGCGAGGCAAGTACCGTGAGTTGGCTGTGATACATCCTGCCGATCAAATCAAGATGGTCAGTTTCTACGAGAAGTACAAGAGTTTGATACTCTACTATTGTCAGCAGAGCCGATTCTCCTTGCGCCATCCTCATGCAGTAGCTTGCTACTTCTATTATCGAGACCGCTTACACCATACCCTATTGGGCAAACGTTCTGATGATTTGGAACTTTACTTCAATGAGTATGAGAACTTGAAGACTTACTTCAGTTACAAGCGTTACACCCAGATATACCGCTTTTATGAGGATTATCGCTATCAGCGAGCCGAGAAGAAGTTTGCTCACTTGCAAAAGTTTGACATACAGGCTTGCTTCAACAGCATCTACAGCCATTCCATCGCTTGGGCTACCAATGGAGGCAAGGCTACATACAAGCGTTTCTTCAAAGGTGGTGAGGATGGAACATTTGGGGCCGTTTGGGACAGCTTGATGCAAAAGATGAACTACAACGAGACCAACGGCATTGTCATCGGTCCAGAATTCTCACGACTCTTTGCGGAAGTTATCCTGCAATACATAGACAAATGCGTAGAGAACGACCTCTACGAGAAAGGCTACAAATGGAATGTAGATTACGAGTGCTACCGCTATGTGGATGATCATTTCTTCTTTTACAACAACAAAGAAGTCTTGGAAGCTGCCCGACAAAGCTACGCCTACCATCTGAATGAATACAAGATGACCATCAGCAACGAGAAAACTGAAGACATAGACCGTCCTTTCATCACCCCTATTTCACGAGCCAAACTTGCCATTGACAAACTGATACATGATACTATCACAATCAATGTAGATGATGACCTTCTCAAAAAGGACGAATCTGAGGACGATGCCAAAGACATCGCAAAGGAATCTGCCGAAGATGAAGAAGATGAGCCAATTGACAAAGAACGTATTGAGAAAGCTCTTGCCAAGAAACATACGCTCTATTTCCGTTCTTCATTCTTCAGTTCTGTCTTCCAAGACATCTTGAAGACAAATAATGTGGAGGCAAAGGATGTTCTGAACTATACCATTGCTCGTATGGGAAACAGGTGCGAACGTATGCTAAAGAAGTTTGACCGACTTTATAAGCCCTTATGTATGGCTGATAATGTTACAGACATAACGCCAGACATGAAAGAGCAAGCGAAACACCGAAAGAGCATCATGGAACATGAACTGTCCCTGTTCCTCTTCAATCTACTTGACTCTACTTTCTTCATCTATTCCTTCAACAAGCAGTTGAACAGTACCTTGAAATTGGTCAACCTCTTGAACACGATAATCGTGTACCTTGACACCGACTATTTCGTGTTTTCCAAGGACAAGAAGGATAAGGAGAAAAAGAAAGACAGAGCACATAACAAGCACAAACGATTTACGGATGATATACGTGCCAATGTGTTCAAGAAGATACAAGACGAAATCAATGTGGCTTTCCAATGCTGCCGATATAGCGAGGACACCCAGTTGGAGACTCTTTACTTCCTCATTACCTTGCGTAGCATGAGAAGCAAATATCATCTATCCGTGGCACCTATTGAAAACTATATAGGAGTCAAGACAAATGAAGATGGCAGCAAGGAACTTCCCGACATGAATGCCATTTCCATCACCTTGTTTCTCTATTACTTCGCAGACAAGAGAGAATTTGATGAGCTAAGAACGCTCATTGTAAACAAGGCTTGTGAGCGAATCAAGAATGTTCCTATGGAACTTCACAAAAAGACATCCGAGTTAGTTATCCTATTGTTAGACCTTATGGCTTGTCCATACTTGTCGGCGGAGAGCAAGACCAAAGTCGGAGAAGCATTTGGCTTGACAAAGGAAGAGATTAAGAACCTATTGAGATACTTCAAGAATGGTCGATATATGTTTACCAACTGGAAGAAACTCAATGTAACAAAGGAATTGAATGCGAAGATTTCGCAGGAAGTTTATGCCTGACTGCGGTCTGGCATAAATAAAGGGCAGACCACAATACCCAATACAAATCCACACACATAGGTCTGTTCTGGCGGATACGAGCCACAAGAGGGACTTTGGGTATAGAGTCCCTTTCAATTTAGTCAAAGTTTATTTTACTGATTATTAGGACTAATGAAACATACATTTGCAATAACGCCGAGAGTTATAGCCCATTTAGGTGAAGATCTCATAAAAAACGAGAACATCGCCTTAGTTGAATTGGTCAAGAACTCTTATGATGCTCAAGCTACTTTTTGTGAAATTGATTTTTTTTTCATTGGTGATGAGTTATCAAAAGTAACAATTACTGATGATGGTATTGGCATGGACCTCAACACTGTAGAGAATGCATGGCTTGTGATAGGTACCGACAATAAAAAGAAACAACTAGAACATCCTTCCACGGGTAGATTGCCTTTAGGAGAGAAAGGTATTGGCAGATTAGGTGTTCATAAACTTGGCAGAAAGATACGTGTGCAGACACATAAATTTGGACATAATGAGGTTCTGATAGATATCGATTGGACAAAATTAGCCAACGCACAGTCTATAGATGACTTTCCCATCCAAATAACAGAACATATTCTTTCGTCTTTACCAATGCCCCATGGTACAAAAATAACAATATCCGATTTGAAGGGGGAATGGAATCGCAGAAAACTGAGAAACGTTTATCGTGATTTAGCATCATTAAATAGCCCATTCAATGAAAGAACAGATTCTTTTGTTGTTAAAGTCAAGTCAAACACAAATGTATTTGAAGGTCTTCCACCAATAGCTGACATTCTAAAAGTTGCCATGTATAGAGGTCATTGTATCATCGAGGGCAACGAAGTAAAAGACTTCTGTTATCAATTTACTCCTTGGGATAGCTTGTCAAATATTCAAGGAAAAGAGATTAAATCTTTATCAGATGAAGATAGGTATCTAAAGCGACGAAAAGATATTGCAACTTCCAGGACAAGAAACAAAGTGATACTTGAAGATTTTGATCTATCTGATTACAAAATAGGGAAAATAGTCTTAGACTTCTATATTTTCGAAAAAGATACTGCCGTCTTCAGCTTCATGAATATGGAGCGCACCATACTCAACAATTACCTTCGTGAAAATAGTGGAGTGAGAGTATATAGAGATGGAGTGAGAATATATAATTATGGAGAAAAGGATTCTGATTGGCTTTCATTGGATTTCAACCGTTTGAAGCGAGCTGGTGATAATATTAGCAATAATATCATTATTGGTTCTGTAGGTATTTCTCGAAGAGATAGTGCTGATTTAAAAGAGAAAACCAACAGAGAGGGATTCATAGAGAATGAAGCATATTTTGCCTTTGTTGATGCAGTGACGTATGCGTTGGATTTGATAACGAGATACAGAAATACGGATAAAAGAAGGCTTATCAATATATATAAAAAAGACAAAAGAGTTATTGAACCCGTATTGTCTGATTTAAGTAGTGCAGTTGAAATCGTCAAAGATAAGGTTTCCGACGAGAAGGCACGTGAAGACATACTTCATTACTTGAACCGTGTGAATGACCAATATATAGAAGTACGTGATATATTAATACGCAGTGCTAATGCTGGCTTGAATCTTGGTGGTGTAATCCATGATATGGAAAAACAAGTAGATGCTTTAATCAGTTGTATTGAAAATAATAACTTTGAAAGTGTCAAAAATATAGCTCTTAACTTAGAGCATATCATATCAGGCTATACAGTTTTCTTAAAAAAGACAAGCATCAAGACAACGAATGTGTCTACTATAGTATCAGCGGTAATAGACAACAATAAATTTAGGTTTGCAGATCATCGAATAAAAATTTATTCCAACAGAAAGAAAGTTGATTTTGAGGCAAGACTAAGTCAGACGGAATCAATTGGAGCTTTAACCAACTTGATAGACAACTCGATTTATTGGGTATCACAATCACGCCAAGATGACAGAAAAATCTATGTTTATATAACGGATGAAATCGACAATTATATATCTATTATCGTTTGTGATAATGGATGTGGTTTTAAAATACCGCCAGAGCAAGCTTTGCGTCCATTTATTACAGGCAAGCCTCTTAATACAGGTATGGGATTGGGGCTTCATATAGCTCATGAGGTGATGCAAGCGATGAAAGGTAAACTTTTAATATTGGATGCAAATGAAATTGATTTTCCGGATACTGCAAAAAAGTATCAAATTAATAAAGCGGTTGTTGCCTTATGCTTTCCAAAAGCATAATGTAAGCAAGAATGATTTGAATAATGTAAATGTGCAGAAGATGAATATATTAGAAGATTGCATTAATAGCGCCATTATCATAGATGACAAGTACGAAGAGGTTGAAGCTTTAGAAAAGCTTCTTAAATCTTTAGGCATTTATGTAGAGTACTATAATTATGCAGGTGACTTTCATATTGATGGTGAAGGTCATTTAAAGAACAGGAATCTTATCTTTATGGATTTGATGCTCAATGATGACGGTAGTAAAGTAAGAGAAAACATATCAATATTTATATCCATATTGAGTAAGCTAACGATTGGGAAACATTTTGGTTTGTATGGTCTTGTCGTTTGGACTAAGCATGATGAATATATTGACGAATTGAAAAATGCTTTAAGCCAAGCAGCGTTGCCTATAGATGATACAGATAGTGAGGAAGCCGATGAGGAAGAGGTAATAACCGGTTCTCATTTGGACAACCCTCCTCTTTTTGTTGTAGGGCTAAAAAAATCTGCTTACAACAAAGGTGGTGGCGTGTTTAACTATGAAACTCTAAAAGACGATTTGGAGAAACAACTTGCTGGCAATAAGTCCGCTTATTTCTTTGTTCATTGGAATGCAACCGTAGAAGAGGCAAAAAATCATATTGTTCATGAATTCTATAAATTAGGTAAAGACTATACCATGAGAGATGAGAGGTTGACTTATCTCTTATGTGAACTGGCAAAAAATCATACAGGTATGAATGAAGCTGAGAATTATCCCTATTTGACAACTGATGCCTATAAAGCATTCGACGAACTTTTGTTTTCAAGGCTTTATGTTGAGCAGAAAGACATAAGCACCCCTTTGTTTGAAGCCAACTTAAATTGTCCTTTTGAAAAAATTGAAGAAAGACAAAGTATAGCAGCCATTTTGAATGCTATGTTTTTTATAGATGATGTAAGTCTTTCAACAAAAGATATAGTTCCAGGTAATATCTACAGAGTAAAAAAGACTGATTCCGCGCTTGTTACAGATAGAAAAGCGAGTATGGCTTTGAAAAATGCAGAGGAATCACGTTCTAACAAAATTAAAAAGGACAACGAAAAGCAGAAAAAAAGAAGTCCCAATAATCCACAACTCAAAGAAGAAATAGATCCATTCATACCAGAATGTTTGGATATAGCAATAGAATTGACACCACCTTGTGATTATTCTCAAAACAACAGAAAAATGGCAAGATTAGTTGGTGGATATATATTTGACATACCTTTAGGTAAAGTGCAAGAAGCATCTAACAAATCACGAATAGCAGAAGATGGATGCTTACCTAACAGCAATTCGGAAAAAGAATATACTATAGGTCCAATTTTATTGGATGATAAAGTTAGGTATATGGTTTTCGATTACACATATCTTGTAACAGAAAGCATAGAAAAGCTAAAAAACACGGAATACTATGAGGTTTGTTATAGGGCAAAGCCGAAGTTGTTTGCACATATCCTACAGCGCTTTTCCTCACATGCTGCAAGATTGGGCTTGTCAAATATAGAATTAAAATAATTTTAATTTTATGTCAACTCAAACATCAGATAATAATAAACGAATAGCGAAGAATATGTTGCTTCTATACTTTCGAATGCTGTTCTTGATGATTGTATCGTAGTTTATGGGGCGATGTATATAGCAAGGATGTTGAAATGACAGAGAATATTATGAGCAAGGAACAATACAACGAATTGTTGAAAGCCTATACCAAGGAGGCTTTGGCAAGCATGGATAAAGGCTTGATATACGCAATAGGTTTACGAACCTTATGCAAGTATGTATTGCCAGCAGTTTGATAATTTCAAGAACGTTGCAGATTTCTTTGAATTTGCAGCAAAGTTAATGAGGAGATAACAATTATGAAAGGAATAGTATTAGCAGGTGGAAGCGGAACACGCTTGTACCCCATCACAAAGGGAATCAGCAAGCAGCTGATTCCAATCTTTGATAAACCGATGATATACTACCCAATATCAGTATTGATGTTGGCAGGTATCCGTGAGATACTCATTATTTCAACACCATTTGACTTGCCAGGCTTCAAGCGCCTTTTAGGCGATGGAAGCCAGTTAGGTGTGAAGTTCGAGTATGCAGAGCAGCCATCACCGGATGGCTTAGCCCAAGCTTTCATTATCGGAGAAAAGTTCATCGGTAAAGATTCCGCTTGCCTTGTATTAGGCGATAATATCTTTTATGGTGCAGGATTAAATCAGATGCTGCATCAAGCAGTAGTAGATGCTGAACAGAACAATAAGGCAACAGTCTTCGGTTATCGTGTCAGCGATCCTGAGCGATATGGAGTCGCTGAGTTTGATGAGCAAGGCAATTGCCTGAGCATTGAGGAGAAGCCAGAGCATCCTAAGAGCAACTATGCAGTGGTAGGTTTGTATTTCTATCCTAACAAGGTGGTAGATGTAGCTAAGCATATCAAGCCATCCGCTCGTGGTGAGTTGGAAATCACCACCGTTAATCAGGAGTTCCTGAAGGATAAGCAGCTGAAGGTACAGACCATGGCAAGAGGATTTGCCTGGCTCGATACCGGAACTCATGATTCTCTTTCTGAAGCATCCACCTTTATTGAGGTCCTGGAGAAGCGCCAGGGTTTGAAGGTAGCTTGCTTGGAAGGTATCGCATACCGTCAAGGTTGGATTACTGCAGAACAGTTGAGAGAGAATGCTCAGCCAATGCTGAAGAATGACTATGGCAAGTATCTCCTTTCAATACTTGAAGAGAAAAATCAAACACTAAAAAAGAATTTAGAATTTTAGCAGGAAATAACTATGGCAGGTGAAATGCCTGGGGCTTATTTTATAAGCTACTTTTCGGCTCTTGGTATGGAGCCTGCCTTTCTTAAAATATAAAACGATGAATATAATCAAAACTGATATAGAAGGCGTTCTCATTTTAGAGCCACGCCTCTTCCGTGATGCTCGCGGCTACTTCTTCGAGAGCTTCAGCGAGCGAGAGTTTGAAGAGAAGGTAGCCCCAATCCTGGGACACAATGTTCACTTCTGCCAGGACAACGAGTCTATGAGCAGCTATGGCGTGATGCGAGGCCTGCACTTCCAGCGCCCACCATATACACAAAGCAAACTGGTACGCTGCGTAAAAGGTAGAGTCCTCGATGTAGCTGTAGATATCCGCAAAGGATCACCAACTTATGGCAAGCATGTGGCTGTAGAACTGACAGAAGACAATCATCGCCAGTTCTTCATCCCAAAAGGCTTTGCCCACGGCTTCGCAGTCCTTTCAGAAACAGCAGTCTTCCAGTACAAGTGTGATAACTTCTATCATCCAGAGGCAGATGGAGGTATCTCGATTCTCGATGAAACCCTCGGTATTGATTGGAAGATACCTACAGAGCATGCCAATCTCTCTGAGAAAGATACAAAACATGCAATGCTGAAAGACTTTGATTCTCCATTCGATATCAATGTAGATTTATACTAATGGCACAATCAGTAAAAGTTAATTATATACTCAACCTTATCAATACGGGAACCCAGATGCTGTTCCCGTTGATAACCTTTCCTTATGTTTGCCGAGTTATAGAGGCTGATGGTATCGGACAGATCAATTTCTTTCATTCCATTATCAGTTATATTTCCTTGTTCACTTGCTTAGGCATACCGATGTATGCCATCCGAGAGATAGCAAGAGATAGAAGTGATGTGGTACAGATGAATCGAACGGCGATGGAGATCCTATTGCTGCATTCGATGCTGACATTGGTGGGATACGCTATAGTCGCCATCCTTTGTTTGACTGTTCCGCAGATTCAAGTCAACATACCATTGTTCTTGATTCTGAGCCTTACCATCTTTTTTACGGCTATCGGCTGTGAATGGTTTTATCGGGGAATAGAGGATTTTAAATATATCACCATACGAGGACTTATCATCAAGACGGTTTCTGTCGTTCTCTTATTCATCTTTGTGAAGAGTAAGGCAGATTTGCTCTACTATGGTTGTTATACCGTCTTTGGAGTCTTAGGTGGTAATATCTTCAACTTCTTCCGTCTTCGTAAGTACATCCATCGTGAGAACATCATCTTCTCAGAACTTCATATCAAGCGACATGTCAAGCCAGTCTTAAAGGTATTCTCGTTCTCTGTGGTAACCAGTATTTATCTCCAACTGAATACGGTATTATTGGGATTCCTGAAGAATGCATTGGCTGTAGGATATTTTGCTGCTGCTACCAAGGTGATGCAAATGTTGTTGATGATGTCTTCTTGTTTGGGCTCAGTCATGATGCCAAGAGCATCACATCTCATTGCAGAGAACAAGGAAGCTGAATTCAATCGTTTGATTCAAAAGTCATACGACTTTACTTTGGCAATAGCACTTCCGATGACGATTGGTCTCATCTTCTGTGCGCCAAGTCTTATCACGGCTTTATGTGGAGTTAAGTTCGAACATTCTATATTGCCATCACAGATTATAGCGCCGATTATATTAATGGTCGCAATCTCTAATGTCTTTGGCATTCAGGTGTTGTTTCCTAAAGGGAAAATCAATATCGTAACTTTGTGTTGCGGTATAGGAGCTGTTGCAGATTTGATTCTCAACCTGTGTTTGATTCCGTTCTTCTCTTATATAGGTACATCAATTGCATATCTAGGAGCTGAGGTCGCAACCACAGTTTCAATGTATTTCATTGGTCGCAGATATATACCTATAATATATTTTAAGAAATCGCATCTTACTTATGCGTTGGGTTGCACAGTGATGGCTTTAGCCTTATATGGCATAAGTCTTTTGCAACTGCCTACGCTCACCATCTTGCTTCTGCAAGGTTGCTGTGGAGTCTTAGCCTACTTCATTATCCTATGTATCTGCAAGGACGAAATGCTGGTTCAAATATTGTTAAAAATAAAACGATAATTATTATATGGAAAATCATTATGATTACTTAATAGTGGGCTCTGGGCTTTTCGGAGCCACATTCGCTCATCTTGCCCACAAACTGGGTAAGAAGTGTTTGGTAATAGACAAACGTTCTCACTTAGGTGGCAATATCTTCTGTGAGAATATTGAGGGTATTAATGTGCATAAGTATGGTGCACATATCTTCCATACCTCTAACAAAAAGGTGTGGGATTTCGTGAACTCTATCGTTGAGTTCAATCGCTATACAAATTCACCTGTTGCAAACTATAAGGGCAAGCTTTATAATCTGCCTTTCAATATGAACACCTTCTATCAGATGTGGGGGGTAACTACGCCAGAGGAGGCGCAAGCAAAGATTGATGAGCAGAAGGCTGAAGCGGTGTCTCGTATGAAAGCAGATGGTGCCACTGAACCACGCAACTTAGAGGAGCAAGCTCAGGTATTGATAGGAAAAGACATTTATGAGAAACTCATCAAGGGTTATACCGAGAAGCAGTGGGGAAGAAAGTGTACAGAACTTCCTGCTTTTATTATCAAACGATTACCTGTCCGTCTTATCTTCGATAATAACTATTTTAATGATAAGTACCAAGGAATCCCAATTGGTGGATACAACAAACTTATTGAGGGCTTGCTTGAAGGTGTGGATACAAGAACTAATGTTGATTTCTTTGAAAATCGCTCTTATTGGGAGGATATAGCTGACAAGGTTGTTTTTACAGGTAAAATAGATGAATTCTATAATTATCAGTTTGGTAAGCTAAACTATCGTACTGTACGTTTTGAGACAGAGGTAATTGATAAACCAAATTATCAAGGCAATGCTGTTATAAATTACACAGAGCGAGAAGTTCCTTATACTCGTGTTATTGAGCACAAACATTTTGAGATGTTTGGTCAAGAAGTATATGATTGCCCAAAGACAGTTATATCTAAGGAATATTCAACGGAGTGGAAGGATGGCATGGAGCCATATTATCCAGTGAATGACAAGCAGAATTCTGAACTTTATGCTAAGTACAAGGCATTAGCAGACAAGGAAAATAAGGTTATCTTTGGAGGTCGCTTGGCAGAATATAAGTATTATGATATGGCTCCTATTATTGAGAACGTAATGAAAATTATTTGGTAATATTAAAAACTTTACGGCAAGTGGATTACTTTCAGCTTTATTTAAGCTACTATAGGCTGTAGTCATGAAGCTTGCTTTTTAAAACAATATTAAAATGGATGTAAAAATATTAGTGGCATGTCATAAGCCATGTGAGGTATATCATGATGATGTATACACTCCAATTCATGTAGGAAGGTCTATTTCAAAATATAAGAATGAAATGAAAGACTTTATTGGTGATGATACTGGTGATAACATTAGTACTAAAAATTCATCTTATTGTGAGTTGACTGCTCAATATTGGGCATGGAAAAATTTGCAGGATGTAGATTATATAGGTTTTTGTCATTATCGTCGATATTTTAAAACACTAATAACTTCTCAGAATATAGTAAAAGAACTAGAGGGGTGTGATATGATAGTTGCACAACGTGTTATTATGCCTAAAAGCATTAGAGATTGGCTTTGTTGTTCCATTGTAGCTGAGGATGTTTATATATTGTACAATATCTTATTAAAACATAACTTAGATTCAAAGGATGTTATTGATAATTTCTTTTCACATAGAAATTATGTATATCCTTGCAATATGTTTATTTGCAAAAAGAAACTATTTGATGATTTTGCTAAATGGCAATTCGATATATTAAATGATGTAGAGAGCCTTGTGATACCATCAGGTTATACTCGTTTAAAAAGAGTTTTTGGTTATATGGCCGAAGCTTTATTGAATTTGTTTATTGAGATTAAAGGACTGAAGATTAAAGAAATGCCACTTGTTAATATGGTTGGTGACACGACCCCAATAATGTCTTCAACCCCATTACTGAAGTTAAAGTCATATGTTCGCTTTTTCACACAACCTCATTGTTTGAATTGGGATTATGCTTTAATAGCAGGATTGAAGGCCGATGGCATATATAATAAAATTAAGAACGAAAATGAATGATATTTTTTGTTTTTTAATAAAAATATACAAGCAAGGTAACTTATGATATTTACGATTAGTGTATCTTTGTTCTTTATTCTTTTGTTTTCATTTAAAATATTTAAAGGAAATATTACGAGACCTTCTTTCATTTTTACAAGTGGGATGTTTTTGGCGAGTCTTGTAGCATGCTCTTTTGCAAAAGAATGGGAACTTTTAGTAATGGATTGGAAAACCCAATTTATGATTATTGGTGGTTCCATGTTGGCTTTAGTTACAGATTATTTTTCTTACAAGCCAAGTACATCTAATTTTGGTAAAAAGAAAGGTGAGTTTTTCACAATGATTAGTGAAAGAAAGCTTTTGATATTTGCAATAATTCAGTTTATAGAATATATTCTGTATCTAAGAGCTAAAGTTGCAAATGTAGGAGCAGCTTATGCTATTGCTGAAGCTATTGGAGAGATTAATGAAATGTCTAAATTCGACAATACATTTAAGTTGTCCATTCCATGGTACATAAACGTTCCTTATGCATTTTTCCAGGCTTATGGTTACATTTGGGCTATATTGTTGCCTATTTATCTTTATATAGGTAATGTTACCAAAAAAGCCAAGGTGTTGGTCTTTATAAATTATCTGCTGGCTATTCTGGGATGTATGATTCAGGGAGGTCGAATGCCTATGCTCAATTACATTGTACCATGCTTCATGTCATATATACTTATTTCTATTTATGCCAATAAAGGAAAGGCTCAGGTTAAAAAATATTTTTTGATAATATTCTTTGCCGTGTTATTTTTAGTATTATTCCAACAAATTGGTTCCTGGATAGGACGAGGAGAGTTGGATACAAGCGGCTTTGAGGTTATTGCAGAATATTGTGGTGCTGAAATTAAAAATTTGGACACCATTATTTCAAATCCTCCCAAAATTAAAGCAACAGAGCTGCTTCCAATGACATTTATGAGAATATATAATAGTTTAGCAATATCATTCGGAACGCCTCCGTCTTCTGTTGATTTCAATACTATATATGAATTCCAGTCATGTAAAGGATATCATTTAGGTAATGTGTATACTTGCTATGCCAATTATTTTTTGGACCTTGGCTTGTTTGGATTACTTTTTGTTTTTATAGCCATTTGGTTAACAACCAAATTCTATTCAAAAGCAAATTTTCAATTATTATTTCAAAAAGGCATACCTAATGTATGGTGTTTTTTATATGCAGAATTTATAGGCTTGCTGTTTTTAGCTTTTTTTCATGAACAGTATTATGCTATTAATCCGATTTCCTTGGTAAGAGGAATCATTTATATATATATAGGATATTTATTCTTATTTCCAAGAAATATTAAATTAAATTATTTAAAATAATGAAAACAAAAGCAAGAGTTATCGCATTTTATTTGCCACAGTTTCATCCAATTCCTGAAAATGATGAAAACTGGGGAAAGGGTTTCACAGAATGGACTAATGTTGCAAGTGCAAAGCCTTTGTGGAAGGGGCATTATCAGCCTAAAGTTCCAGCAGACTTAGGCTTTTATGATTTGCGTTTACCAGAAATACGTGAAGCGCAAGCTGATATGGCTCGTGAGGTTGGAGTTGAAGGCTTTATGTATTGGCATTATTGGTTTGGAGGTAAAATGCTCTTGGAAAAGCCAGCAGAATGGGTGCTAAAGGCAGGAAAACCTGATTTTCCATTTTGTTTTGGATGGGCTAACCACGAATGGAGTACAGCAACATGGACAAAAGGTGTAAAAGATAAGACAAAGAAAATGATTGCTGAAATGGTATATCCTGGTACAGAAGATAACAGAGCTCACTTTGAGTATTGCCTACCATTTTTTAAGGACCATCGCTATATCCAAGTTGATGGTAAGCCTCTGTTTATGATTTATCTTCCTGAGGATTTTATAGGTCTTTCTCTGTTCATGAATGAATGGCAAACATGGGCGAAAGAAGCAGGCTTAAAAGGCATATACTTCTTTTGCTGTAATACAACATACGAAAAGGCAAAAAAAATGGGTTTTGATGGCTATTGCCACAATGATAAAAATCCTGTACTTAGAGAACTTAGACATGGTAGAATATTAAATGGTATAATCAAACGTGTAAAAGCGTTTTTTAATTTACCAGGACAGGTATATGATTATACACAGGTTGTTAGCAGAATACATCCTGAATGCACAAGAAAAGAGGATGGCTTCCCAATCATAACTCCTGGTTACGACCATACCGCAAGAAGAGGAAGACAAGCTTTGATTTTTAAGAATTCTACTCCTGAAGCTTTCCGTAAACATGTAAGACATGCATTGGAAGTTGTAAAGAACAAGAAGGATGAACACAAGATAATCTTTCTGCAGTCTTGGAATGAATGGGGTGAGGGTAATTATATGGAGCCTGATCGTAAATGGGGACATGCCTATTTAGATGTTTTACGTGACGAAATCGTAGAAAATAATGGAGATACAGATAAAGCCCACGATTAGTCAAGTGGAATCTAAAAAAGGAAACTGCTATGATATCCTAAAATTTTTGATGTCTCTCCTAATTGTAGCAATTCATACTAAAGCATTCAGCGGACCATGGGTTTGTGATTGGGCTCAGCCGATAGTTTATGTTGCAGTCCCTATATTCTTTATACTTTCATCCATGTTTTATTTTAGAAAAATTGCTAACCAAGGAGTAAATCGTTTTACTTGTCTACGACATTATTTGAGTAGATTGAGCGTGCTGTATTTATTTTGGTTTATTGTAAACATACTATTTATTCAGCATAGTCATCATTATTTCAATTATGGTGGGGGGGCAGATGTAATCAGGCTTTTTTATGATATTCTTCTAAGATCTACATATTCTGGCTCATGGTTTTTCTCGGCCTTGGCATTAGCTGTTTCTATTTATACATTAATATATCCGTATAAAATAATTCGAAGAGTCACAATTACTATTTCACTTCTTTTGCTTATTTATGTAATTTGGAATGATTTGTTGCCTGCAGAATATAATGTTGTTTATAAATTGTTACAAGTTTATATTCGCCAAGATGTAAACCTGTCTGTTTGTACATCACTGGGATGGTGTGGTATCGGGGTACTTATGGGGAATCCAATGACCCAGGCATATATTCAAAAGGTGAAACAGAAAAATAGACATGCTATACTTTTGTCTATTAGTACTCTTCTGACAATCATATATATAGTTAATTATAATTTTGGAATATCCTTCCTCAATATAATTCTTTTAATAATGATTTCAATTTCATATATTATGACCGCAGGAACTAGTAACATGCCTCAAAGCGAAAAACTTTTAAAAATTCGCAAGATGAGTACTTTGTTTTATATGCTTCATTTTATTGTGATTTTTGTTAGTTCATTTATTGTCAAGTTAGTCTCTGGTAGAGAATTACAATCTTTGCCTGATTATGTGGGATTTATTCCTGGTTATATTATAGTGTTATTTGTGTGTTTGTTATTGTCGCTTGCCATCATTAAATTAAGCGATTACAAATTTACACATTGGTTAAAATTTAGTTATTGATTAATAATTATGTGATAATATCACTCAAATGATACCACCTGTATCACTCAAATGATACCGCTTGTATCACTCCAAATGATACCGCTCATAACACTCAAATGATACCGCTCATGACACTTTGACGATACCGCTCAAGATAGCATTCATATCACTCAAATGATACCACCCGTATCACTCAAACAGTACCGGCTATATCACTCAAATGATACCGATGTACTATACGACGTTTGACTACGTTATTTCAACATGTGAACACAGTAGTTCACTG
>OJRR01000261.1_pt1 | contig 19299 bp, 12 predicted proteins | sample 1599251 | NCBI WGS metagenome assembly OJRR01 (sample SAMN03922536, study PRJEB24848) | human gut metagenome | isolation source: stool sample | host: Homo sapiens | place: Germany | collected 2010-05
CCCTGTACAGGAAACGACACAAAAAATTACTCGCAGCAGGAGGTTTTATCCCCCGGTCGCTGCGAGTAATCGTGCATTTGTTGGTATGTAGGTGAGATGACTGCTAACAAACCGGGGGATTTTTTGTGTCCTCCCCCGAAGGACTTTATTTGTCAGATTCGATGCTGACCGTCTACTTCGTCTTTCACTTTTCTGCCGACAACCGACGTATTCCATACATGGTCCATCGCAGCCATTAAAAATTCTTCAATTAATTTACGACTGTCTCCAATGGCGGTTCTCAAATCTTTGTCCAGGTCGTATGGTCGGTATCTCTCTTATAGACATACCCGTTTTGAATACGTAATCCGGCTTTTCCGATCAGGACTTCGAAAATATCTCCCGTGAATACCGCATAGTTGCTCGATCCTTTCACAACGGCTACTCCGTTGGGAGCGATCAGGTTCTTGCGGATGTCTTTCACGAAGTTGAATTGGGCGGCATTCATCGTTGCAGAGGCCGTAAGTTTTCCGGCTGCCGATGCTTCGACCGTAATCCGGATGTAGTACTTCTGGGCTGCTCCAGTGAAAAGATATGAAATCGTCTCGTCGATATTCAAATTCGTGTTTTGGGCTTCAGCCGTGCTGTTTCGGTACAGGGGATCGGCTTTCCCCGTCAAAGCGTTTACCACCTCGATCTTTACGCCCCCGCCACCTCCTTCGGCATTGCCTGTGATGCGGGCTGTAATCCGGGCTGACATCTGTACTCCCTGCCCACAGGTAAACGGCGGACTTGACTCGTAAACATTTCGGACAAAAGGATTGCTTTGTCCCGTAGCCAGTGCGCTCACTTCTTTCGTTTCTATGACACCCGGTACACTCACAGCACCCAGAACCTGCGATATGGACGTAATTCTGTATGGGGTGAGTATGATTTTATCTCTGCTTGCGGCCGCATCGCTCACCTCTACGGAATCGTTTTTGACCTGCAGGATTCCGACGGTTCCTTTGGTTGCGTGTACTTCCCCGTCGGCGTGTACTCTGAACACGGCTTTTTTCCGGTTTGTGTAGTCGGCTCCCGACCAGAAGGGCACATCGTCTTCCTGCAAGCCGCTCACGCCGGCCGTCACGTCGCCTTCAGCATTTTTCAGCAACATCACATTGGTCATTATCAGACCGCCTTTCACCTCGGTACTTCCGTCTTCCATAGCCTTCTTGAGGTACTCTGTCGATTTGATGGATTCGTCTATCGCGTCGTCGATCAAGTCCGACATGTTGCTGCTTATTTCATAATAATCGGAGAATACTTTTCTGAACTCGGTGCCGGTTATCTCGGATGTCGTACTCATATCGGCCAGCAGGGGCGTGAGATAATCTTCGAGTGCCTGGAAATAGACCGTAAATGAATCCGTGGGGACATCATACTTTTCGGCATTCGCCATGATGCTCCAGTATTCGCCTTGAATCCGCACCCATTCATTAGCCACCTGCTGTTTGTCGGATGGCGTCAGGCTCGAATCCGAGGCAATGTAGTCCACATCCAGCTTCACCTGCTCGATCTGCGCCTGCACATCCTCTTCGGCCGTGATGTATCCCGTGGGGGCCTTGTTGCCTTCCGTAAGCTGAATATCGTACAGGTAGATCGGGTTCCAGGTGACGACATAGAGGACTATTTTCTGCAAGGACTTGCCCGCTTTGGTCGTATAAACGGCTTCATACACATCAGAATATGGAGCAGATGGCGGGCGTGATATAATGTCGTATCCGTCTTCATAAACGGCACAGAACACGCAGCCGGTCTTGGTTTCCGGCAGTTTGATGCGTGCCTTGAAGACATAGGACATGCCGGCCTTGTAGGTGATCTTACCCCCGAAGCAATCCGTCCAGTTTACGATCTGGCTCGTAGCCGCAATAGCTACCCCTGCATTGCTCGCTTTGTTGGCATCGATCTTCATGTAGGCTCCGTCTGCGTCCGATCCCGAAGTCACCACGTCCGAAACACCCTCTTTGGCGCTGTTCCACGCATAGAGGAATTGTCGGGCTATATAGTTGCGGGCGCCGAACTGAAGATTAGCAATCTCGTCTTTGGCTTCGTTGGCTGCCGTATCATCGGTGTATTTAGATGCTTTGTCCCAATCCGAGCTCTCGAAATTACCCGTTGCACGGGATTCGATACAGCGCATGATGTCGCCACCTTCGCCCTGCGTCCAGATGTCACCCACATCGTAGGGTGTAGTCGGTGTTACGACGAATACACGACGTTTGGCATCGGCCGTGTCCTGCGCCCGCGCCGCCTCTTGCAGGGCCTTTACCGCATCGCTGTCGGCGATCGGCGTCCATTTATAGGTTCCGTCCTCTTCTTTTACCCACCGCCACGATTTGCCCGCATCGGGGTTCGTCGTCTCGTCGCTCGATATGGTGAAGTGAATCTGCGGGTATTCCGCCGGAGTGATTTTGGCATTATCGGTTTTGCGGATGACAAAAGCTATGTAGGGATTGTCGCTTCCGACGGTATAGCTCTGGCTCCATACGTAACTTGCTATAACCGCTCCGGATGACGCTATCGGATTGTAACCCATCGTATAGCCTTCGCCCACCGACAGTACGGCGCCTTTGGGTATTCCTCCGACCGGAGTTTTGAGCCGGATGCGGGTGCTGTCGGCGATTTTGATCTGATCCCAGGTCTTAATGCCGTCGATATAGGATGCACCGATGCTTCCCTGCTCCCAGCAGCCTGCGTCCGTCGGGTCGAAATTCGCGGGCAGCGTATTGGTGAACGTGTCGCCGATATGGTTTTCCTGCTCGCCGTCCGCTATCCATGTTTGGGCCGGTTCATTGTAAAGCGAGGGGGTATAGGGATAGAACCAGTTTTCCACGACACCGTCCAGCCGTTTGTTGATCTCGGACAATTCGCCGGGCAGCGTGTTATCGATGTAATCCTTAGCCTGCTGAGCTTTGCGATCGGCGGAATTGGCAGTGGCCTGGGCTTCGGTGGCCGTCTGATCGATCTGTTCGATGTCGAACTCCTTCTGGAACTGTCCCGTCGCGGGGTCGTAGAGCTTGCCTTGCTTCCAGCCTGCCTCCGGGGTGAATGCCACGCCGACGCCGTTGTCGCCTACCAGCCGGAACAGCTTGCTCCGGGTGTCCAGCAGTGCCTTCTTGTCCAGGCTGCTGATCATACCTTGCAGGTAGATATTATCCAGATAGGCCGAATAGCCCGACATCTGGATCCCGAAGACGGAGAGGTTCGTAAGGTCGCCGAACTGCGCGGCGATATTCTCGGCCGTAAACTCCCAGTCGCTGACATTGCGAAGATAGCGCTGGTAGGTGCGCGTCGAGTAGCGCGAGCTCCGCCGGGCGGGATTCGTGAACGAGCCGTAGGCCACGAAGGTCATTGACTCCATCGGGTCGAGCTGTTTGGTAAAAGTGGCCGACAGGGGGCGCAGCCCGTAGCGGAACCGCTCGTTGCGGTCGCCCAGGACTTCCGTAATACGGAAATAGACCGTGGCGAAGCCTGCGAAAGTGCGGTTGCCTCGGCCGTCGTCGGAATCTGCCGTCGCATTGTTCGACGGGTCGAAGTCGTGGAAGATACCCATGCAGATATCCCCGACAGCTACGGCGCCGATCTCGCCCTCTTCGAGTTTGAGCGTTACGAGCTTCTGATCCTTGTCCACGCTCTCGATCACCCCGGCGCCCGGAGCGCTCCAGTCGTCCCCGACGCTGATGCCCACACGGTTGTATCGAAGCTCCGGAACCTCCAGAAAGCGGCGGATGAAGAGGCTCTCCAACTCGCCGGCACCTCGTCCGTCGATCTGTGCACCGAAGCCGGTGATGCCGCTGGCGAAGTCGCTTGTCCGGAATCCCTCGTCGAGTTGCTGCCGCTTAAGGAATCGGGTAATTCCTTCGACCGTACCTCCCCGGCGCTTGTTCAGAAATTCCCGTTCGCTCTTACGCGACGAATAGAGCGTCGTGTCGCTCGCCGGTGTTTCCTCCCACGATTTAATGATGTCAGGAAATTCCGATGAAACTTGCCGGGTTATCTGCGTCACTTCCGAAATCTGATTTTCGATGCGGGAAATACGGCCTGTGGAGAGGACATCGCTCATTTTAAGAGTCATGCTTCCGGGCTGAACGACGGAGCGACTGATCGCGACGATACGGATATCGCGATATCCGGTATCGGGAAAAAACTTGTCGCTTCCGAGCCGAATCCGTTGTCCCGGCTTCAAATCGAGGTTTCTTTTATAGACAACCGTAAAATCCGTCGATGCCTGGAACACGGATATATCTTTACGGCTGTCGGCCATAAAGGTATCTACCGCAGTTTTGAATTCCTGTTCGGCCGCAGGATAATAACTGTCCGGCATACTGATATTCCAGAGCACGTATTCGTTCCCGGGAGCCGGGACCAACGGTTCTGACGGCAACTGCATATCGTTGTCGTAGGGCCATTGGGTGATGATCTCGAACTCCTTCTTTTCCGAGTCGTAATTCACTTCGAACTCCCGTCCGCGAAGCTCTCCGGTCTGAAAGGTTACCCGTTTGACGAGGCCGCCTATTTCGTATTGATTGGGATCGAACGGAATGTCGGGATCGGTGAAATACCAGACCGTAAACGGAGAGCCGTCATCGCTTGTGCGCTCTTCGGACCGTACGGAACCGACCGTACCGATCCGGCGGGGATATATCGCATCGAACGCTTCCTGCTCGAAATATTCGATGATACCGAGGTGGGTATCCTGTTCGACGTACTTTGCCCCGTCGGGCAATTGCAGCCGGGCATGTCCGTATCGATCCGGATCGATGTTGCGGGAGGAGCCTACCGGAAAGAGCCGAGTGAAAAATTTCACGCCATCGGCCATGCTCCGTTCGATTCCTCCGATCAATCCGTCGCCGTAAGACAACGGGACAGGCTCGCCGAACTCACAACGGGATATGTTGAGCGTCATCCCGTCGAACCACCACTCCGTCCCGGCGGCAGACGACAATTCCGAAAGAGCATCGGAGGCGTACTTTCCCGTATATTCGATATCGATGTACTCCGATACGACCACTTCTCCGACTTTCCATTCGGTCGTCCCCATTTTGCGGTTCATGTTAGCGATAATCAGCGCCGCATGTTCGCGTGCCGGTGCCGTGAGTGTCAGAATCGGATTGTCGTCATCATCCGGATTGACCATCAGGACCTGCGTGGTGAGTCCTTCGACCCCCGACAGTTGCACCGAGTAGCTCCATTCGCTGTCGCAGTTCATCTTCGGCTGATAACGTTCGAGAATCCAATAACGCCGTCCGAGGAAGTCCGCATAATCGTAAACTTCGAGCGTGACGCATTCGAAGGCCGTGAAGGAGAGCGCGAGGACACTCTCCTCCTGTATGCCGCAGGTTGCAGCACTGTTACTATCGGGAGAGGCCGTCAGCTTCAGATTCCCTTCTTTCGAATATATTTTGAGTTCCATTTTTTGAAGATTTGAACGTGACCTTTAGATCGACGCAGCGAGTTCGAATGTCGGCTTCGGCTCCCGGAATTTCACCGAGAAGGTCGCCGCAACCTCTCCCTTTCCGAATGGCGCCAGTTGTGAATAATCCGAAAATCCGGTCATATAAACCCGGAATTTCAGCCCTACGTCCGTCAGATGGAGCGCCAGCCACCCGTCGTCGCCCTCCTTGAGAAATTTCACGAACGAGGCGTAGCGCGTGAAGAACGAAACATCGTTCGAGGCGACGATGGCGAATCGCAGCGTAATATCACGGGCTTCATAAGTCTGCGTCAGTATATCGGGCATACGAACGCCGTCCTCCTCCCGAATGGAAACCTCCGCCTGTTGCTTGAGAGCCGGAGGTGCAAGCAGCGAATCGTAGTTGTCGTGTCTGTCTTCGGCGGTTTCCGCGAGGAAAGCCCCGAAACGGGCATATACATCCGTTTGGTTGATCAGCAACAGTCCTTCGAGTATTTCAGCCATAATCAGATCGCTTTTAATCCGTCGCGTTTTATGGTTTGCAACAGTTCATAGATTTGGGGTATCGGTTCGGTATTTTCCCGGATGGCATTCATCGCTTCGAGCGATCCTTTGAGAACCGGGACAATACCTTCGATGTTTTCGTCGATCTTCGCGGAATGGATCTGTACCGATGTGACCAGTCCTTCGACGCGGGAGAACGAATCCTGCGTTACGGTCTGAATGGCTCCTGCCTTACCGCTCTGCTGCGAAGTGCCGGCTTCCTCGTCGATCGAAAGTCCGTTCTCTTCTGCAATGCGGCGGAACTCTTCCCACAGACGATTGAAATCGTCCTGTTGATCCATGGCATCCGAAACCAGCGATTTCATCGTTTCGCTCCATTGAGCGAACCGCTCTTCGTCGGAAAGGTCGCTCTGCATGACCTCTTCGATGCGTTTTTGAGCATCTTCGAATACCTTACCGAGCGTACTCGAATAGATCATATCCTTGGCCAGCGAGCGCAGGGCCTGCCCGACGCTGTCGGCAAAAGTATCCGCCGCATCGGTGCCGTTTTCGAAAGCATCCACCAAAGCATCGGTAAGCGTACTGCCCAGATCGCCGAAAATATCCTGCAAATAATCCCGGACCGCAGTCAATGCCTCTTCGTAGGTTTCCCAGTCGTCCACCATTTCGCGGAGCATCTCCTGATTCTCCCGTGCCAGGTGCTGGAAAGTTTCTCCGCCCTCTTCGACGAATTGCCGGAGCGCGTCCATATCGACTTCGCCATCCGTGAATAATTCGGGAAGCAGCGAACCGAGGGACTGATATTTTGCCGAACGGAACCAGGTCGAATGACGCGTCTGAACCTGCATGTTGGCGATCGAATCGGCAATGTTCTCCCAAGTTTTTTCATACCTGAACAGCCCCGAAAGTCCCGTGCCGGCTCCGCCTCGCCACTCTCCCGGCAACTGATATTTTTCTTCCCCGCGCGAGAGGATTCTCTCCCGGACTTTCTCCAGCTCTTCAAGCGAGGTGCGCACTACATCGATATTTTGCTTGTAACGGTCGTACACCCGATCCCCGAAGATATTGTCGAATTCATCGGAGTCGATACGGCTGCGCTCTTTCATGATCCGAAGTTCTTCGTTGAACTCGCGGGCCAGACGAAGGTTGCGCTCCATCGAAGTTTCACCGCCCTCGAACAAATTGACAATAGTGGTCAGCGCACCGATACCGGCAGATATGCCTCCGAGAATTCCGGAGGCCATGCCGAGCGTGTTCGATGCGGCTTGAGCTTTCCGGTATGCCTGAACGGCATTGATGATTTGCAGGGTAGAGCCGGCGATATCTCCTGCGGTGGCGATGATGGTTCCTCCGGCTCCCCCGACGGCATCGCCGACCTCATTGAAAGTGCCGATAACGTCGGTCAATACGCGGTGAAGCTCCGTCCAGGAAGTCGTATCGGTAGTTTCCTGTTCCGTTTGGTTCTGTTTTTTCGCCAGTTGCTGTTCGGCCTTGCGGAGTTTGGCCCGCGCAACGGCGATGGCATTACCATCATCCGGCGTCTCGCTTTGCAGGTTCTCCAGCTCTTCCTGAGCTTCGATCACCAGGCTTTCCAGCTTTTTGACCGAGGCAGTGACGACCCGGTCGGCCCAGGCTTCGAATTCCGGGAACTGGCTTGCAAATTGTTCCGTGAAGTCGTCGAGCGCTTTTTGTTTGGCTTCCCGAGCGAGTTGCTGGGCCTCCGGATTTGAGGCAAGAGCGGCAATATCCTGATCGTATTTCCGGGCGATTCGCAGACGCCCCTGCTGGTAGGTTTCGTACTTCTCCAGCAACTTGGCGTATGAAGCCTCCTCTTTCTTATCGACATCCGCAAGCTCTCTGTCCCGAATTTCCGCAGCTTGGGCTATTGCAGCGGCCGTGCCGGCCATAAAGGTTTTCTCCGCATTCGAATCGATATCGGCCCCCGACTCCCGGAGTTTGCGAATCAGCGCGAGCGTCTGTTGTTCCTGCCGCTCATATTCCTGACGGTTTTTCTCGTAATTGAGGCGGATCGCTTCCCGTTCCCGGTCGAATTCGTTTTCAATCAACTCGGCCCGCTGGTCGTCGAGGCTCTGCTGTTGGCGACGTACGGCCGCCTTATACTGTTCTGTGAGTTGGTCGATGGAAGTCGGTTCGGGATCGGTCGTCGTGCCGGACGGGTTTTCCAGCAACTGGGCCTGCTCCGCCACGGCAGCCAATTTCGTCCGCTGCTCTGCGAGGAATTGCAGAAATGCCCCGAGGTTGCCATCGAATTTCTCCTCTATCTCATCGATAATCTCTTCTCCTCCTTTGTTCTTCCTGATCTCTTCAAAAATCCTTTCCTGCCAGTAAGAAACACTTTCTTCTGCATCTGACAGAATGTCTTTCGCCTGTAAGAGATCTTTGCGTGTTTGGGGATCATAGCCTGGTTGACGCCATGATTTCGCATAGTAGGTTTTCCGTTTTTCAGCAACATCCTTTTGGGCCTCGAGGTATTTGTCATTAGCCTTTAGGAATTGTTCGATATCCGGTATGTTATTGAAGAACAGCTCTTGCTGTTCGATATCCACCAGGCTCTTGAAAGCCGCCTGTGCTTTGGCGTATTTGTAAATGTTTTTGATCAGCTCCTTGTAAGTGTCATTCGCTTGTCCGAGCATGATTTGCTCGTCGGAAAGATTCTTGAAATAACCCGAAAACTCCTCTTTGAGTTTGCGCACGGCTTCCCGGCGATCGTCTGTGGCGCGGGCGTTATCCGTCGCGGCCCGGTAGAGAAGATTCAATTTTACGACCTCCTGCTGAGCGTTCCGGGCCCCTTCAAGCATCGTATTCTGAAAACGTTCAGTCGCCATGCGAGCGGTGTCGAGCGCCTTCTTTCCCCGAAACAGATTCGTCACCCAGTTTCCGATCTCCTTGCCGTACGCAACTGCCAAAGTAATACCCACAGTCAATAAAGTCTGAAAAGAGCCTACGGAGGAAAGTATTTGTCGCCATACAGGAATTGTTTTTTCACCACTGGCAGCCAATAACTGATTTTCGGCCCTGGTACGAGCTATTGCATCCCAAAGAATAGGATAATTATTCGAAACTGCCAGAAAATACAACTGTAATCCCATTGCCAGCGACGGTGATTCACGAATTATTTGCTGAATAGCCATATGTAGGCTATTATAGCTCCTTACGGCTGCCGGAGCGCTTGCAGGAACCAGATCGGTGCGTTTGGTCGCGGCTTGCAAAGCCTGGAGCTGCCGCTGCAATGCTTCTATCTGGCGGATGTTTTCCGTCTGATCCATTTCCGGCGTCTGGGCTATGACTTTCTGAAGTCGCACAATTTCATCCTTCAAAGCCTGAATACGGCCTCGCGCCTGCGCGGCATCCTTGTCCACGGCATCAATCCCGCCGGAAACTCCGGAGAGTCCCTGGCGGGTATTGTTCTTTACGAGGAATTCTATCTCGACGGGTTTCATTGCAAGTTGAGTTTCGATTGAAAGAGTTGTGCGGTATCGGTTTTTCCCGTTGCACTCCCGGCTTCCGTACATTCGGCCGGGACGCTTCGATAATGCGGGGCATCGGCCAGCATCATGGCCAGTGTCTGGAAATTGACCTTCCACAGAATGTAATGCACCGACCATCCTGTTGCGGAGGCAATTTGCCAAACGATTCCGAAGGGGCTATGGGAACTCTCGTAAACGGTTCTTAACTCCCCTTTCCTGCTCTTTTGGGGCGGCTCGCTTCGTACCGGAAGGGATTGATACTCTCGGCCGATTCGATAATACTCGTAAAATCCCGCGTGCCCCGCATTCTGCGGAACCAGCGCTGGGCTTCGATCCGGTACTCGGAGGGTACCTTCCACCGGATCAACCAGGCCACCACGGGGGCCAGCAGGAGTCCGGACAGATAGCCGCGACATATCGTCAGCGCAAGGATCAGCGAAAGGCGTTTGGCATGCCGGTCGAAAAAGGCACGCTCCTCGTCTTCGGAGAAAGCATCCCATTCCCGGGCCGTGATTCCCAGCTTCAGGTAGTGGCGTACGATGCGCATCTGCCCTCCCAGGCAGGGGCGCCGCATCGTTACGCGCAGCACCCGCTCCCGGCCTCCGGGCAGGCGGAATCGGAGAAGAGGCAGCAGAATCCCCACATCGAGCAGAGCTTCCGCTGCCTCCAGTTCTACATTGCGTTTCATGGCTTAGGCATTGGGCTGCGAAAGCGATACGGTAGCTTTTGTTTCAGGATCGGACTCCAGGATGAATTCCAGTTGTCCGGAGCGGGGCGATTCCGTGGAATTGGCTTCGGCGATCACCGTGACGCGTCCGTTTATGACTTCCACCGAGAAGCCTTCGGGCACAGCACCTACCGAGAACGGACCCGATGCTTCGATATCGACCGGGAGGCTGCCGCCTGCCTGTTCGAAGGTCAGCGACGTCGGGTCGGCCTCGATGAAGGGCTCCGTCGGCAGAATCGAACCGGGCGAAGAGCCGTCCAGCGGGGCCAGGACCTTCAGTCCGAATTCGATGCCGAGGACGTTTTCGCCGCCCAAGCCGCCGCGAATCTTCGAGGCACGCAACGAAACGCGCTTGAGTTTGACGGTCTTACCCGTACCGGTCAGAATGCGCATATCTCCTTCGACACGCATCGAGCTGGCGGGCATTTGCCACTCCTCACCCGCGACTTTGCCGCCCATCAGATCGACGCAGTTCTGGGGAACCATTTCGATCATCTTTCCGGTAATCTCATTCGTCGCGGCTCGCGTTTCGATATCCAGCACGGGACTGGTCCGAATCTGTGCGGCCCAGAGTTCGACGGTCTGGGCGTCTTCACCGCCCCAGTCAAGGCCCTCTTCCGAAATGTTCCCCATGCGTCTGCCGTTGAAATAGACAGCGTCGAGCAGCATCAGATAGCCGTCGTTAGTTTGAATTACAGATCGTTTAGACATAATTAAATTGTTTTGAAAAGTTTTGCAAATAAGTTTGTTTTATGAGCCCACCAGCCGCCGAGACATCCGATAACGATTCCGAAAAGCATCCACCTTCCCCGATAGGCCGGGGACCGCGTTTGTTGTATTGCTGTTTCCGAAGATTGATGCCTGGAGACTTCGAGGAGTCGGTCGTATGCTTCCCGGGTTTCTGCCAGACTCTCCTTCAGAGAATCTGCATATCGGTCCTGCCGGGCCGAGGTCGCTTTGTAATATTCGACTCGTCGGGCAAGCGAATCGCTGCGTGCTGAAATGCGGATGGTATCCCCGTCACGCCGGGCTTCGAGCGTCAGCCGACCGTCACGGGCAACATAGGCCGCCCCCTCCGGCAGATTACGGAGGCTCTCCTCCGTCACCGTCACCGCTGCTGTCCGAAGCGGAATCGCCTCCGTCCGCAGCGCCCGCAGCACAGAGGTCTCCTCCGATCGAGAGTTCATTGCCGCTCGTGCGGTTTGCTCTACGGCGTTTTGTGCGCCGCGTTGCATGTGCGACACGGTATCCGTCCTGTTCTGTGTCCCTGTCGAGAGGAGCTTCTTCGTCGCAGTGCAACTTACCAGCAGCAGGATGGATAGCAGCAAAAAGAGTCTTGTCTTCATACGAATTTCGTTTTCCGATGGTCTTGCGGAGGCGCTCCACCTCTTTAGTCAGCCGGTCAATGCGTACGAGCATCTCTTCCTGGTTGGCCTTGAGGTCGATGTTTTCCCGCCGCAGTTGGATATTTTCTTCGAGAATCTTCTTGTTTTCGCCCGAAAGCAGGTTGATCGAACTCTGCAACTCTTTGAGAAAATCGTTGTTCTGTTTGCGGCGCGAGAAGATCCAGGTGAAAACGCTGCCGAGGAATCCCCCGGGAAGTGCGAAAGCGAGTATCTGCATCCAAATGCTGTCCATCGTTCAATCGGTTTTTGAAAGTTAGTTTACGCCCGTTCGATCATGCGTGCAATCTTCGAGATCAAATCCGCGTAGGCTGCGGGTTCTGCCGTACAGTACCCGGCCTTGGCGATCTCATAAGCGAAACGTGTTATGTCGTTACGATACGCCCAGGCTACTGCGTAGCGTTTGGCGGAAAGGACCTTCGCATGGTCGCGGATGCCCTCCTCCGGCGTGTCGTAGTCGCGGAACTTGCGATCGACCTCGTAACGGTAGCGTCCATCCGAAGTCCGGGTGATCGAATAAACCTTCTCGAATCGTCCGCTCTGCCGGTCATCCGAAAAGTATTCGAAGGTCCGTTCGGTTCGCCGCTTTCCGGTCCACTTATCTCCGGCCGTAATGCCGAAAAGATTATTTCCGATAGCATGATCGCCCCATCCGCTTTCGAGGGCGGCCTGCGCCGCAACAAACAGAGGATTCAACCCTGTTTCGGCGCAGACCCGCTCGATTGTCGGATAATAGGTGCGCTTGAAATCCGTCGGTTTCATGGCTTACTCGGTTGCGGTGCCGACCAGGGCCATTACACCTGCATTATCGCCGCGCATGATGCTGCCTCCGGCACGTACGAGGAAAGAGTAGACATCCCCATAATAGTCGGGCGCTTTCTCCTGCTCAAAAGCCTTGACTTCGCCCAAGGCGCGGCATACGGACTGATCGTGCCAGGCAAGGGCTGCGGCCAGGTCCGTGGCGGCACCGCTTTCGCCCCACCGCTTCGGAGCTTTATCCGCAGTGTAGAGCGTAGCTTGTGAACGCATCATGACGTTGAACGAGAAGAGTTTTCCGATGATGCCGTTCTGGGCATCCGCCGAGGCGAGGAATGCGGAGTTCTCATTGGCAGTGAGATCGCTCAACAGCTGTGCGTACATCTGCGCATCGAGCAGCAGGTAGCGGCCCTCCTGGGGAATGTTCTCGCTGTTGAATTTCGTCATCAGCGTCAGAATATCCGCCCTGCAAAGCCCTTTTCGCCTGCCTGTCGCCGAAGGTGTGTAAGCATCCACCGGTGCCCCCGTGGTTTCGATCACACGATCCGAGGCAGGACTCCAGGCGAACAGAAAATCCTTGGCCACAGCCTCATGCAGGGCGAGCTTGTCCTGCCGTAATACGGACTCGCGTTTGTTGTACGACAGCTCGACCTTGTCGGCATCGGGGATCAAAACGGGATCCGTCGTGAAAGCAGCCAGCTCGAAAGTTTTGTCCGTGTCGGTACGCTGCTTTACCGTTGCGGGTAATGACGTTCGGTTCTTCTCGACTTTCGAAGCGGCACCTGCCTGCGGGATATGCACGATCTTTCCCGCTTCGACATACTCGTCGGCGTTGAACGCTTTCGAAAGGAAGCTGTTGGGAGCGAACAGACCTTCGACGATCGATTTCTCCCAGATTTCTTTTTGAATAGCCATAATGTTTTTTGTTTTTGATGAGTTCTACATGTTAGGTTCGGTACCGAAGGCCGCTTTGAACTTCTCACGGAAGAGTTCCGGCGCCTTGTCCCTGAGTTCAACAAGGCGCCCTGCCTTATCGAGTTCTTCCCACGACTTGTTTACAAGGTCGGAGAGTTCGACCGACTGCCGTCGTTCACCCTCACGGATAAGCGCTGTGACGGATTTGCGGTGCGGAATGGCTTCGAGGGTGGCTTTGGCACTCTCGAAATCCGTATCAAAGAGTTTCAGATAAGCCTCCTTGCCTGCGGTATTGATCCTTCCGTCGGCAATGGCTGCATCCACGAGGCGAATCGCCTCGGACTTCCGGATCTCCTTGTGCTCGGACTCCGCACGCGCTGCAGCATCTCTGAGTTCCTGATTTTCACGTGTTAGCCGGTCGTTGTTTTCGATCAGCCGGTTCACAGCGCCGATAACCTCGGCATCCTGTGCTGAGTCCTGCAACTTGAGGACTTCCTTCAAAGTCTTGTTCATATTCGAATCGATTTTTGAGTGATTGAGCCTGTCCATAAGCCGGATGACAGTCGAAGCATCCGTGAGATCGAGAGGTTTTCCCGTTTGACGGTCGAAAAGCACCAGGGCATTATGATTGGCCCCGATCGTGACAATGGACGCTTCACGGGCTGTCCAGCGCGTCACGGTCGGAAGCGTCTGCCCGGGAAGTTTCAACTCTGCGGCGTCACTCACCTCTTCGGGAGGCCAGGCTCCCATAGAAGCCATGCGCAGGAATCCGCCTTCGACCTTGTCGGCAATCTTCACCGCCTCGTCATCCTTCTCGTCGAAGAGGGCATCGGCAAGGATCTGCGTACCTTCAATACGGATGTTCTCCCAACGACCGATCGGAAGCTCCCAGTCCTTATGGTTGAGCAGGATCACGGGGTTCTTACGGAACTCCTCGAGATTAGCGCCGCTGGTGAGCATACGGAACCCGTAGGTATTGACCGTCTCGTCGTGCAACACGAATGTAAATCGTTTCATAAAAGCCATCATTTTTCGGCAAAATTGGATTGAAAACACCCGTCTTGCAAATTATATTGTATTGTTTTACAATTTATTACGCTTTAATTGCACTTTACATGCAGACCATTTATCCACGATTCGCTCCGTTCGGGTGAAGAGCTTACCTTTGGGGTGTAAAACAGAGATTTTTCATGACACAAGAGTTGGATAACAAGCAGAAGAAGGAGTGGGCGAAACTACTTTTCCTCACTACGGATCTCACCCAAGCCGAGATTGCCGTGAAGATCGGTGTCTCGAGGATTACTATCGTACGATGGGCCAAAGAGTGGGAGGGTCTCAAGTTGAATTTCCTCCAAACCCGTGAGGCACGGATCAAATCGACACTCATGCAGCTTAACGAACTCGACGAAAGCATCGCGGCGCGTGAGCAGGGTGCGCGCTATCCGACGGTCAAGGAGGCTGATATCCGGCGCAAACTCACCGCCGACCTCGAGGCGCTCGAACAGGAGGCCTCCGTGCGGGACATTGTCAATGTGTCAAGAGATATTCTCGACTATGTCCGAGCTATTGACCTGGAGAAGGCCAAGATGCTCTCGGACTATTTCGATTCATACATACAGGAACGGCTGAAATGGGTAAAGTAGATGACATGCGCGCCTGGAACGAATGGCGTGAATACCACCGTGCCCTGAAGCGCGACAAGGCGGTGGACAAACTCTCACCTGTGGAACGGATGAGGCGACTCGAGAAGCTCGAAAAGGATCCCGTTTCGTGGATGCTTTTCTTCTTCGCCGAATACACCCGGCATCCCTTCACTTCCTTCCAGAAGAAGGCGATCCGGCGGATCACCTCCAATCCGGAATGGTATGAAGTGCTCTCGTGGTCACGCGAGCTGGCCAAATCGACCATCGTCTTCATGTGCATCATGTATCTTGTACTGACGAAACGCAAGCGCAACGTGCTGCTCGTTTCCAACAGCCATGAGAATGCCACGCGGCTTCTGGATCCTTACAAGAAGTCCTTCGAACAAAATTCACTGTTAAAGGCTTACTACGGGGACCTGAGGGAGGCCGGCAACTGGACCGCCGACGAGTTCTCGCTGACCTCGGGCGCGGCATTCCGGGCGCTCGGTGCAATGGAATCGCCGCGAGGCACCCGCAAGGATGCCTTTCGCCCGGATACGATTCTCCCGGACGACTTCGACACGGATGCCGACTGCCGTAATCCCGACATTGTAAAAAAGAAGTGGCAGTGGTTCGAGGAAGCCCTGATTCCAACCCGATCCGTGAGCGGCGACCTGCTGGTCGTGTTCTGCGGGAACGTCATTGCCCGGGATTGCTGTGTGACGCGGGCCGGGGCCAAGGCCGACCATTGGGATATTGTGAACATCCGCGATGCCGAAGGCCGCTCGACCTGGCCCGAGAAGAACACCGAGGAGCGTATCCGCCGCATCGAGCAGACCATTTCCACCAAAGCCTTCCAGCAGGAGTATATGAACAATCCGCTTTCCGAAGGCGAGGTCATCAAGGAGGTGATCTGGGGAAAATGTCCGCCGATGCAACGGCTCCAGTTCGCAGTGGCCTACGCCGATCCTTCTCCGTCAAACGCCCGCAACAAGGCATCGAGTTTCAAAGCGGATTTTCTGCTCGGTTACTGCGACGGGACATTCTACGTCTATACGGGATTTCTCGACCATGTCACCAACGACGAGTTCGTGGACTGGTTCTACAACCTGCGCGATTATGCGAGCGAACGTGTGCAGGTTTATTACTTCATCGAGAACAACAGCCTGCAGGATCCTTTCTATGAGCAGGTGTTCCTCCCAATGTTCGCCGCCCGCGCCCGCGAACGGGGATTCATCGGCATCACACCCGACTGTCGCTGTAAACCGCCGAAATTCGAACGCATCGAGGGAAACCTCGAACCGTTGATCCGCCAAGGGCGCCTGGTACTGAATATCGACGAACGAGAGAATCCGCACATGAAACGCCTCGAAGAGCAGTTCCTGCTGCTCAACCGACAAATGAAATCTCCGGCCGACGGCCCTGACTGCATCGAAGGAGGCGTATGGATCATCAACCAGAAGATCTCCACGCTCAACGAGGGATCCTATACCATCGGTCAACGAGTACGCGCATCAAAACGTTTCTAATATGGCTTTTCTGACACCTGAAGAGTTGCAGACGCATCTCTATAAAGAGAATATCGAAACCATCGCCCGAGAGGACGATGCAATCGTGGCCGCGGCTATCGATGCCGCCATTGAGGAGGCCTCGGGGTATCTCGGGGCTTATGACCGTAAGAAGATCTTCGGCACCGAGGGTGACGAACGTAACGCACTGCTGTTAATTTTCGTCAAGGACATCGCCGTATGGCACTTCATCAACCTGTGCAATGCAGGAACGGATCTCCAGCTCCGGCAGGATCGATACGAACGGGCTGTCGCCTGGCTGAAGTCCGTCCAGCGCTCGGAGATCAAACCCAACCTACCCGTAATGGAGGATGCCGACGGCGACGGAAAGCCCGACCCCGCTGCCGGAGAGTACATTTTCGGGTCGAACCCAAAACGATCACAACATTTTTGATTATGGCACAAATAGGTTATAAGACATCTTCCCGAAAGAGTTCCGGCACGAAAGCCTCAAAGCCGATAGTGGTGCAGCAGATCGTTGTCCAGGCTCCGCAGCGTCGCGTGTACGACATCGGAGATTGGCGGTCAGCTTTGCGCTCGGCCGACAACGGACGGCCGAAATATCTCTACGACCTGTTCGAAGACATCATGATCGACGGAGTTCTCGCCGATGCGATCAACAAACGTATCGAGGCCGTGCTGAATGCTGAAGTCGTCTTCATGAATGCCCGGGGACAGGAAGAACCCGCCATCGCAGCGATGATCGACACGACAGCCTGGGAAACGCTCATCCGCGAAATCATGCACCGGCTGTTTTACGGCAGGGCGGGCGTGGAGCTCTTTTTCAACAGCGGATTCCACGTCGAACCTATCAAACCCAAGTATATCGACCTGGACAACTGTCAGATTCTGCTGAACGACACAGGAGATCGATCGGTACCGTACGACCAGGATCCGAACCTTCTGGTCGTCGGTCGTCCCGGGGACTACGGGCTGCTGCTCAAAGCTGCACCCTATGCTATCTGGAAACGCGGTGGATTTGGCGACTATGCTCAATGGATCGAGCTGTTCGGAATGCCTCAGCGTATCGGAAAATACAACACGTTCGACCCACAGAGCCGGGAACTGCTTAAGCAAGCCTTGGAAGAGGCCGGATCCGCACCTTATCTCGTCATCCCCAAGGAGGCAGACATTGAAACCAAAGAGGTAAATAGGGGGTCTGGCTCGTCATTCAATGAGTTCCGTCAGGCGACGAATGAAGAGATGCTTATCACGATCCTCGGACAGACGCTGACCACCATTCAGGGCGAGCGCGGAGCCCGCTCGCTCGGAGAAGTGCATCTGCAGGTCGAGGATTCGAAACACACGAGCGACCTGCGTTTTGTACAACGTACGCTCAATGAACGGCTGCTGCCTGTTCTGGAGACTTGCGGCTTACCCGTGAAAGGCGGCCGCTTCGTCTATCCGAAGGCAGCCGACCCGCTCTCCGTGGACGAAATCGTGAAGCTCTCGACGATCATCGATATCCCCGCAGCATTCATTCACGACAAGTATTCGATCCCCATGCCGGACAAAGGAGAGGTGATCGCCGGAGAAAAGTCGAATATGGTATTAGGCTCGCACCTTGAAACGGATACGGATGTCGAGGAGAAGGTGCGGAATGCCGACAACCGGAACATTTGGCGCCGCTTATGGGATTTTTTCGTCAAAGCCCCGCAGGGCGGGGCGTTCGATGGCACTGCCCTCATGCGGATGCAGGACAGTGATACGCTCGAAGAGAGGCTGATGGGACGTGTGGCCGCCTCGCAGCCCGCGTTCGACACGGAGCTATTTCGATTCCTTTCCGAAGACCTTTTGAAGGCCGTTCAACCGGAAGCTGACAGCATCGGGAATGCTGATATCGGGGTTGTGTACGGAGTACGTGACGACGCTTTACAGACAGCGATGGAGATTAACCTGTTCCAGTTCTCGGCAGCCAAAACCCTGGCCGAATTGCAGGAACTCAACCGCCTCTTCCGTGAAAGTAGTAATTTCGCCGACTTCGAACGTGAGGCCCGCAAGATTTGCACGGCATTCAACCGCGACTGGCAACGTACCGAGTACGACACGGCACTACTTACGGCCGAAGCCGCCAGCACCTACCGGCGGCTGATGGGCAAGACAAAGTTGTTCCCCTACTGGGAGTACCGGACGGTCGGAGACGATCGTGTGCGTCCGTCTCATCGCCAGCTCGAAGGGATCGTCCTTCCCTACAACGATGCCAGATGGAAGAAGATCTTCCCGCCGAACGACTGGCGATGTCGCTGCCGGGTCGTGCCGCGGATGGCCCATGAGGTCAAGAAAGAGACGGTCGAAGCCTCGCAACAGCGCGTGGATGAGTTCTTCGGAACGGCGACGTGGAAAAAAGCCGCAGCACAGGGTTGGGGCGTAAACCGTGCCCTCACCGGCGAGGTGTTCACGCAGAACCAGTTCTACATCCGCCGCTTCCAGAACAAGGCTTCGAAGCTACTTGGCCGACTCTACTACAACGACTGGGGACTCGACTCGTTTGCCAAACGCCTGGCGGCAGCGACGGAACCGATGCCCGAATACAGCGGTTCGGCCGCAGAATGGTACGAGGCTCACAAGACGCTACACGACTACAAAGGCCGCGAAGTCGTTATGGACGAGAAGGTGTTCCGAACTCATACGACCGGGAACTATGAGAAAGTGCGGGTGCCGTTACTGGCATGTGTCGAAGAGGTGCTGAAGAATCCCGACGAGGTTTGGTTGAACGATTATCACAGACCGTTCAGGAACATGAATTTCATAAAATTCTATGACGGAAAGGTGATCGACGTGATCTGTGAAGTGGATGAAAATCTCGAATATAGGATAACGACCTGGTTCGAGATCGTTCAGACTCCGAATTTGAAACAGAAAACGCGAAGCAGCCGCCTCAT